>Ga0302326_10001139_pt1 | contig 68939 bp, 60 predicted proteins | sample Palsa_T0_3_FD_202264 | JGI IMG/M metagenome (GOLD analysis project Ga0302326, IMG submission 202264) | Peat permafrost microbial communities from Stordalen Mire near Abisko, Sweden - Palsa_T0_3 | ecosystem: Environmental > Terrestrial > Soil > Palsa > Peat permafrost | place: Sweden: Abisko... | reverse complement strand
GTGTGGCTACCATGGCGCTCCCTGGGGCGCCGACGCCGATCACCTGAAACTGCCCGAACACGTCGAGCGCACTGCCGCCGCCGGCTTCTGCTTCTTCACCATCGATCCCTCCGCCTACGTCAGCCAGGGTTCGCTCACTCCAGAATTGGAATCCCTCTACCTCAACCGCTCGTTCGACGTCCCCAACCTCGGCGCGCTCCAGTTCGACCGCGAGTCGCTCCACAGCGCGGCCGTCAAATACGCGCGGGCACTGGAGCACGTCGGGCTGATGGGCCGCCATATCGCCCAGACGATGGGGACCAAACCCTTTGAGATCGAAGTCAGCGTGGATGAGACGGAAGAACCCACCAGCGCGCTGGACCATTTGTTCATCGGCCTGGAACTGCGGCGGCACGCCGTCCCGCACGTGGTCAGCGTCGCCCCGCGGTTCATTGGCGAGTTTGAAAAGGGCATCGACTACAAGGGCGACCTGAAGAAGTTCGAGGCAGCGCTGCGCGAGCACGTGGCGATCGCACGGCATTGCGGGCCGTACAAGATCAGCGTGCACAGCGGGTCGGACAAGTTCACGGCGTACCCGGTGATCGGGCGGGTGTGCGGGGAGTTGCTGCACGTGAAGACGGCCGGCACGAGCTATTTGGAGGCGTTACGGGTGGTGGCGCGGACGGCACCGGGGTTGTTCGGGCAGATCAGCGAGTTCTGTCGGGGGCGGTTCGAGACGGATCGGGCGAGCTATCACATCTCGACGACAGGGGCGCAGGTGGTGGCGCTGCCGCCGTATCGCGGGGCGCAGGAGGAAGCGGTGTATCTGGATGAGGTGGCGGGGCGGCAATTGCTGCACGTGACGTTTGGCTCGGTGTTGACGCACACGGAGTTCAAGCCGAAGATTCTGGACACGCTGGAGCGCCACGCGGCGCTGCACGAGGAGTTGCTGGATCGGCACCTGACCAAACATCTCTCGCTGCTCACGAAGGGCTGAGCCGATGCCTTCGTTCATCACCGAGGATTTTTTGCTTCCCAGCAAGCTGGCGCGTGAGTTGTATCATGAACATGCGAAGTCCCAGCCGATTTTCGATTATCACTGCCACCTACCGCCCGACCAGATTGCGCAGAACAAGACGTTCCGTAATTTGTATGAGATCTGGCTTGCCGGCGACCACTACAAGTGGCGCACGATGCGCTCGAACGGGGTGTCCGAAAAATACTGCACGGGCGACGCGAGCGACTGGGAGAAATTCCTCGCCTATGCCCGCACGGTTCCGCATACATTGCGCAACCCGTTGTACCATTGGACGCATATTGAACTGAAGCGGTTCTTCGGCATTGACAAGCTGCTGGACCAGACGACGGCGAAGGAAATCTGGGACGAAGCCAACGCAAAGCTCGCGTCGATGCCGGTGCAACGGATCCTGGAATCGAATGGCGTCACCGTCGTCTGCACGACGGACGATCCGACGGATTCACTGGAGCATCATCGACGAATTCGGGAGTCGGGAACGTTGCACACCCGCGTGTATCCCGCCTTTCGCCCCGACAAAGCCCTGACAGTGGACCAACCCGCCGTGTGGAACGCGTGGGTGGACAAGCTCGGTGACTGCCGAAACCTGCCTGCATTTCTCACTGAGCTGCAAAAGCGGCTGGATTTTTTTCACGCCAACGGGTGCCGGTTGTCCGACCATGGATTAAACCATGCCTACGCGGATGACTGCACCGAAGCTGAGGCGGCGCGGACCTTTGAGGCGGCGCGGGCGCGGCGAGAGGTGTCGCGCGAGGATGCGAACAAGTTCCGCAGCTTCGTCATGGTGTGGCTGGGCGAGCAGTATCACGCACGCGGCTGGGCCATGCAACTTCACCTCGGCGCCTTGCGCAACAACAACACGCGCATGATGCGAACGCTCGGGCCCGACACAGGCTTTGACTCAATTGGCGATTGGCCACAGGCGGAGCCATTGGCCCGCTATCTCGACAAACTGGACCAGAACAATCGTCTCCCGAAGACGATCCTCTACAACCTGAATCCAGCGGATAATTACGCATTCGCGACCATGCTCGGCAATTTCCAAGATGGTAGCGTACCGGGCAAACTCCAGTTCGGCAGCGGTTGGTGGTTCCTCGACCAACAAGAAGGCATGGAGTGGCAACTCAATGCGCTTTCGAATCTTGGACTGCTGAGCCGATTCATCGGCATGATAACCGATTCCCGCAGCTTCCTGTCGTATTCACGACACGAGTATTTTCGGCGGCTGTTGTGCCACCTCATTGGGCGGGATGTGGCCAATGGCCAACTGCCGCATGACATGCAGTTACTCGCCCCGCTGGTGCGCAACATCTGCTACGAGAACGCGAAGAACTATTTCGGCCTCGAACCGGGCGCGTTGTAAGTTGGCTTTCGGCACGTCGCCGTCCCCCACGAAGTTTCAATCGCGACTGGTCGTGATCGAAAATCGCTCTTACGAAGGTCTCTGTTCTACGTTCTATGGCCCGAGGCGAATGCGGTAGAACCGGGACGGCACGTTGGTCGCACCGCCGGCATCCAGATAATTGGTCGTCGCATCCCCGCTGCCGAGAATGGCGATCTCGCCACTGATGTCAGTGAAGTTGGTCATGTAGCCACCGTTTACGTCGCCGGGCGCTGCCTGCACCACGTTCGTGGATCCCCCGCCTGTCGTCCACGTGATGATCACATCATTGCCCTGTGGCGCCACGGAGATAATCCGGAACCCGGAAGCGCTATTGGCGGGATTGGTGCCCAACAAGAATTCGTTGGTGTTGCTGATCCCGTCGCCGTCGTAGTCCGCGTTTCCTCCGCACAGCGGGCAACTGGTGCTGCCGAAATACTGCAACTGCCACATCTGGAATGCTGACAGCATTGGCGGTATCGTGAGCGTCGCCGCGCTGCTGGCCGCGGCGCTGACGCTGTTGCTGACAACCACAGAATAGGTGCCGGCGTTGGTCGCCTGGACACTCGTCAGGATGAGCGTCGAATTCGTGGCGCTGGCGACGGGCGAATTGGTGTTGAAGTACCACTGGTATATCAACGGCGCGCTGCCGCCCGCCACCACCGTGAACGTCGCGCTTTGTCCTGCCGAAACGGTCTGGCTCTGCGGACTGGCAACGATGATCGGGCCGCTCGGCGCATAGGAGGTCATCAACCAGTTGGTTTTGTTCCACGTGAGCACGCCCGCGCCTGCGCCAGCTGTGGGGCTGGTGACGATGGCTTGCAGTTGGGCCGGATCATCCGGGTAATACGTGTAGGGCAGTTGATTGCCCGTCAGATTCCATGAGAACGCGATGACCGGTGCCTGGGCCGGACCGAAGTCGGCGAATCCGGTCGCGTTCGTGCTGTCGCCCTGGTAATCCGTGGTCGATCCGTCGGTATTATCAAAGTGGTAGATCGAATCCAACGCCATGATCTTGCCGGTGTATTCGGGGTCCGACGGATTGGTCTGGTTGTTACGCAGCGGCCAGAGACAATCGATGTAAACCGACTTCTCCACCAAAATGGCTCCGCTTTCGGTGGAGATAGTGCCGTTGACGGGTGGATCGAAACTGTAGGTGTTGTTCAGTGTGTTTTGATCGGCTGTGCTCATGGTGGCCGCGACCGCATCGCGCAGACGCTTGGCCGCCAGCACCAATGTGTCGTCCACATAGAGATTGTAATCATGCACGTTGCCGGCGCGCAGGCGCGGCACGCACCGATCCCACACGCCCAAGTGCAGGTGGTGAAACGTCATCGAGATGGTCGCGTTGTCCGGATCGAGATCATTTTGACCCGCCAGGTGCGTCTTGTCATGCGCTTGCATGATGGTAACAATGTTGGTGGTGCTGTAACCACGCGTGCGAAGGAAATTGTACATCGGATAGCTGGATGGACTCTGTTCCAGATAATTGATCTGCTGCCAGACCCAGCTGTTGGTATTGGTGGCGCCGTCGTCGCCGACGTAGTTGCACCACGAAATGGTGATACCCGCGCAACCGGCCTTGGTATCGAGATTGCCGTCGTACGATTTCGTGAACGTGCAGTGGTCCACCCAGATGTTGCTCACCGCGCCGCCGTCGCCCAGCGTGATGAAGTCCCAATCGTTCCGGTCATATTGTCCCTTGGTCGACTCGTCCCATTCCCACAGTTGGTCGAATTTGAGATTGCGGACGATGATGTTGGTGCAGCTCTTGATATTAAACTTGCAGTGGTGGATAGCCGAGCCGTTGGCCGAGAAGATCGTCAAGCCGTTTTTCTTTTGGATATCAACATCACTTTCGCCGGTCACAAGCAACACGGGATGAAGCAGGGGCGTTTCACCAGGGCGGAAAGGTTCGCTGTTGGTTTTCGCAGAGGCTTCGATCTCGTTGTACCCAAGATTGAGGTCGTTCATGATCTCGATGACCTTGACCGTCTTGCTGTTGAGCGCGTTCGCGAGATCTGTCGCAGTATAAACCTGTGCGTAGTTGGGATCCGTAGCCGCCAGCACGCCGCCGCCAGTGGTACCCTGGGCAAAGCCGATCAGATTGTACGCGGAAAGAGGCACGGGGATGGCCGGCGTAACCGTAAGCTGGGCCGCATCGCTGGGCGCCACGCCCACGCTATTGGAAGCGGTAACGGTGTAGCTGCCGTCGGCGGAGGTCTGAATATTTACCAAGGTCAATACGGACGAGGTCGCGCTCGCAATCGGGGCGCCGTTGTCATACCATTGGTAGGTCACGGGCGCCGTGCCGTCGGCGGACGCTGTGAGCGTGGCGGTGCTACCCGCCAACACCACTTCCGATGCGGGTTCCGAGACAAAGACCGGTGCCACGGGGTTTGTGTTGACACTGAGCACCGCGTTGGAACTGGTGATCGTGCCTACGAGATTGCTGACAATAACAGAGTACAAGCCCGCCTCACCGGGTTGAACATTGGTCAGTGTCAATGTGCTATCGGTGGCGCCGTCCACCAGCGTGTTCGTATTGTAGTACCACTGATAGCTGAACGGCTCGGAGCCGCCGGCTGCCACGGTAAAGGTTGCGGTGTCGCCGGGCAACACGGTCAGGCCTTGCGGCTGCGTGATGATCGACGGTGGATCGGCAACGGTCACGGAAAGTTGGGCCACCGCGCTGGTGACCACGCCGTAGGCGTTGGACACGACGACGGAGTACCCGCCGGAATCGGAAACCTGGGCATTCGTGACTGTCACAGTGGAGTTGGTGGCATTGGCAATCAAAGAATTGGTGTTGTAATACCATTGGTAGTTCAGCGGCAGCGTCCCTTCCGCCAGAACACTGAACGGCGCATCCTGTCCCACAAACACCGACTGGCCCTGCGGATCCATGGTAACGGAGGGCGGCGTGGAACCGGGGATGTACTCGACTCTTACTTCCGTGAAGATGATATCGGTTGCCGCTTCGCTCGCCTCTTGCGGGCGGATGCCAATTCCATCGAAATTGAAATTCGTGGCGTTGTTATCGGTCACGGATGTCAAAAGTGTTGCGCCGTTTGTTCCATTCAGCCAGGAAACCGTGATCGCCATCGCATTGCTCGCCGTTCGCTGGAAGGAGTATTGCAACGTGTACGGAGTGCTGTTGGCGAAACCGCCAAAGTTATTGGTATTTCCAGGACCCGTTCCTAGAGACGTGTAGTCTCCCGTGGTTCCCAACAGCGAGCTGTCTGCCACATTCGAGCGGACAAAGATGTCCATCGGAGTGGTATTGTTGAATGTCGGGCCCATGTTTTGGAACAGCGCATATCCCCGAACACCGGCGCCCTGAGTCCCATTTCCGCTGAAGTCCGCGCTTACCCTGTTGGTGCCAAAATCATACACTCCCATCCGAAACCCTTGAGAGCTATTGGCAGATGCCACACCCGTGAAGGTAAATGAAATGGTTGTCAAAAGCGTGTCGCCCACCGTCAGTTGCACGGGGATGGCCGTATTGGTTGTGAAATAGGAAACGCCGAGAATGGCGCTGCTGCCCATGATCAGGGTCATCGACCCTGTCGTGGCGGTCAGCGCACCGCTGCTGGAAGTGTACCACGCCGCGTTCGTGGGCAGGCTTGTATTGTTGCGCGTGCCGTCCGCCCAGGTGTCGTCAAGAATCACAACCGCGCGGCTGGGTAATGCGAGGCCGGCCGTAGCTGCGATAATGAGAATTCTACAAAAGAGTTGTTTCATGGGGATGCTTTCCAAAATTACAACTGTCCTTCAAAAGTTCCATCGAGAGCCGGGACAGCCGCAGTCTAATTCGCTTCTGCTCCGAATGTTATGAACTCCATGTGACCCGTGATCCATACATACATCTGCCAAAATGGTATACATCCCAATTATCGATTTCCGACCCGGAAGCGCTGCTACCCCAACATAAGGTAAATCGGTAAACTATCAACGGTGAGTGTAGGGCAAACCCCTACAAAAGTCGACATCCAGGGCGTAGCATGTTTGTTCAACGAGTGAAACGGCTCTTACTATCCAACGTCGCTGATTTATGCGGATTTCACCGCATAAAACGCCCCGCAAGTCCAGAATCTGCAGCATCCGTTTGATCCGATTTGCCCAATAACTGCTGCAATTCGATCCCTGCCAGAATGAAAGGACCGACGCATTTGAAGTCATTTTGCACGATGGGTTCGCTGAGGTAATAGTCGTAGGAGCCATCCTTGGTGGAACTGAGGCTGCCCACCAAGCAGCATTGCGTCAGCGAAACCTGGCCCCGGTCGTCCGTCTTGACGAACCTGTCGACGATGCCCCGGTAGCCGTTTACGATCGCCGGCGCGTAGTCGCGCGAAATGTAATTCTGGTTCACGGCCTTCGCGAGGGTATACACGAACATGCTCGATGCCGAGGCTTCCAGGTAATTTCCCTTGCGGCCACCCTGGTCAACAACCTGATACCACAGTCCGCTCTGCGGGTCTTGATACTTCACCACACCGGCGCAAAGCTTTTGCAACGTGGCGATGATCTCCGGCCGTGCCGGATGGTCGTCGGGAAAATAATCCAGCGCGTCCACCAGCGCCATTCCGTACCAGCCAATGGCGCGGCCCCAGAAGTTTGCGGATGCGCCGGTGGTCTTGTTGGCCCAGACCTGCTCTTTGCTCTCATCCCACCCATGATAAAACAGGCCGCTGGCCGGGTCGTACGTGTGGGAAGCGATTACGCGAATCTGTTTCGCCACATCGTCGAATGAGGTTGTCGGCTCACGGAAAAGTTCGGCGTACTGGGCGTAAAACGGCGATGCCATGTACAAGCCGTCCAGCCACATTTGGCGCGGATACTTCTGCTTGTGCCAGAAACCGCCCTCGCTGGTACGGGGCTGCGTGTCGAGTTGCTGGCGCAACAGGGCTGCGGCCTGCCGATAGCGCTCATCCTTTGTCAGTTGGTACAACGCCAGTAATGTTTTGCCGGAATTGACGTGGTCGAGCTGGTATTCCTCCGCTTTGTACGTGTGAATCTGGCCATTTGTCGTGATAAATGAGCCGATGGCGTTTTCGGCAAACGTGACATACCGCGGATCGTTGACGCGCTCATTGAGCTTCAGCAGCGCCAGCGTGAACAGACCGACCGTGTAGTCCCATTTCACTTTCCCGCCCTCCTTCCACACGAGCGAGTCGTCCCGCCGTGCCATTTCCGAATCGGCCATCCGGACTGACCATTGCAGGGGAGTTGCGCCGGCAAACTCCTTCGGTGACGATGTAACCGTGGCGCAACCGGCCAGCCACATCGACGATACGCCGAGGCCGAGCGCGGCGCCGACGATCTGCCACCTGCTCTTCCCGTGTGACGACGTCATTTATTCTCGACAGTCTTCGGCTTTTCCAGGCCCTCCACCTGCGCGTTCTCCACGATGAACGGAGGACCGTCCTTGCTGGTCACCTGCACGTTCTTGAACTGGATGCCGTTGGCATTCTTGACCGACAGGCCTTTCGTGGCCGCGTCGATTCGAACATTCTCCAGTACAACATTCGATATCTGACTCTCTGGCAGGCCAAGGATGATGCCCGCCGCCTGCGGGCATGTAGCTGTGAGGTTGCTGATGTGAATGTTTCGATAGATCGGCGTCCGTTCGTCCATGGCCTGTGCGGCGTCCTGTTTGGGAGCGGATTTTTGGACGGCGTCGCCAGCGGAATTGTACATATAGTAGCACGTCAACGTGATCGCGGGGTCGACATTCTTCATGGTCAGATCGCTGTAGCTGATGTTCTCCACGATGCCGCCCCGACCGCGCTGCGATTTGATGCGAATCCCGTTCTCAGTGTTCTCAAACGTGCAGTTCCGCACCGTCACGTCGCGCACGCCGCCAGCCGTTTCGCCACCGATCGACATGCCATGCCCGTGTTGGAAAATGCAATCGGTGACCGTGATGTTCTCGCAGGCAAACTCGCGCCCCGGGATTTTTCGGCCCGACTTGATGGCGACGTTGTCGTCGCCGACATCGATGCGACATTTGGTGATCAGGACATTCCGGCAAACACTGGGGTCAATGGCATCAGTGTTTGCCGCACCGGCCGGGGCGAGTATCGTCACGTTCGAGATCACCACGCCGTCACAATCGGTGGGTACGAGATGGTACTTGGGCGAATTTTGGATCGTGATGTTCTCCACCCGCAAGTTCTTACAACCGGTCAGCACAATGATATTCGGCCGGGGCAGCGTGTAGCCCGGGGTCTTCCGGCGAGCGTCTTCGGCAGCTTCCCACCAGTTTGCGCCGGCGCCGTCGATCGTCCCTCGGCCGGTGATTGTGACGTCGACCAGATCCTTGCCGCCAATAAAGGGAATAAACTCGCCGCTGCTCCTGGCCGCGAGCCAATTCGTACCCGATTTCAAAAAGGCCGACTGATCGCCCGTCGCCTGTAGCGTTGCGCCCTCGTCAAGTTGCACGGTCGATTTGGTGCGCAAGGTGATCGGTTTGCTGAGATACGTCCCCGCGGGAAACCGCACGAGGCCGCCCCCGGCGTTTCCACATTCATCCAGCGCCTTCTGGATTGCAACCGTGTCCAGCGTCTTGCCATCACCCTTCGCGCCAAACTCGCGGACATCGAACACCTTTGCCGGCAACGCGTCCGCCGCACGACTGGCAGACGGTATCAACCCTGCGGCCAACATCAGCAGGCACGGAAGCGCTGGTAGTCTCATCAAATTGCCTTTCGGTTTCATGATTTCCTCATTCCTTCTCGCGGTGGATGTGATTAGCGGAGAGCTTGATACGGTACATGGGCAATTGTCCCCTGAGTCGAAACGCCGTCCCCTTTTGTGTACCGCGTTCCGACCCTTATTTGAACAACAATCTCCCCGGTTTCACCCCAAAGACAGCGCACAAGCCCAAGTTGATTGATGTTCCTATTCCGAAACGAAAACTCGAGGCACGCACGTCACTTCCCTTGAGTTTTTGACGGTATTATGAGATTTGTTGACCAGCGGGGAGAAAACTATGCGCAAGGTCAACACGAACGAGATGGTTGAAGTATCGTGGACGTCACCAAAAGGGAAGTTCGCCGGCTCGGGCAAAGAGATCTCGGAAGAATTGGGGCGCAAACCACAATCGACAGACCTCAAAGAGCGGCATCCCTTCGATGTGGAAATCATTCGCATCCCGCCCGGAAAAACCCCGTATCCGTATCATTCGCACAGCGCGCAATGGGAGTTCTACCACGTAATTTCTGGCTCGGGCATCTGCCGTCACAAGGATGGGACGACTGAGATCGAAGCTGGCGACGCATTCATTTTCGAGCCGGGCCAGCCCCACCAGATCATCAACAATAACTCGGAAGATCTCGTCGTCTACGTCGTCGCGGACAATCCAATCGGTGAGTCCTACCATTATCCCGACAGCAACAAATGGATGGTGCGCTCGCCCGAAGGCCGGCTCATCCGCTCCGAAACGTTGAGCTACTACGATGGGGAGGAATAAAAGAGAGGCATGTGCGTATGAAAGTTAATCCAATCCCTGACGATTGCGGCGCCATCACGCCGTACCTGCTTGTCCCAGACGTCGCGCGTCTGATTGAGTTTTTGAAACAGGCGTTCGCTGGAATTGAGCGAACCAGGGTTTCGCGACCGAACGGCACGGTTCTCCATGCCCAGGTGCGCATCGGGAACTCGCTCCTGATGGTTGGCGAGCCGCAGGCCCCATGGAAACCCAGGCCGTCCATGCTCTACCTGTATGTCGCCGACATTGACGCCACGTACAAGCGGGCTATCGAAGCGGGCGCCAAATCCGTGGTCGAGCCCGCTGACATGTTCTATGGAGATCGCCACGCCTGCGTGAAGGACGTGTCGGAGAACGATTGGTGGATCGCGTCGCGCATTGAGAATCTGTCGGCGACGGAAATCCAGGAACGGGCCGCCGCGTTCTTCAAGCAGATCGCAGCCAAACCCGCCTCCTGAAGAAGTTCGAGGGAAAGTTCTCGTCACGGGAGTGTCAGATCGGCTACGCGAATGGTGGCGGCGGCTTCGGTGGCGATGATGTTTCCACCCTGGAGATCGACGCCAGCTACACCGCTTTGCGCTGCGCCAGAAGACGTGAACACCAGCGCGTTGCTTCCGCTGCCGCTCGCGTAGTCACCGGATCCGCCGGATTTAAGAATGAGCCGAGGTTTGCCCTTCACGGTGACATTCTCGTTGAAGACCATTTCGATGTGATCAGCCTGCGACGTAATTTTCTGTATGGTGGGACCAGAGCGCCGTTCCGGGTCCCATCGGCCGGCGAACGTCCAGGCCGCGGTGACTTGATCGGGCGTGGGCGCGCCCGGCGCCGAGGACAGGTTGTCCGCAAACCAAGGGTAATCGCCGCCGTCGCGATGGCAATCGTAGTAGTAGGCACGTTCACCCCAGAGGTTGCTGGCGTCGAGGTCGCGGTTCCGTCTGGCGTCTGACTCTCGCGGCGGATCGCCCGCAATCGGATATATGACGCGGTACGGCGCGCGGTTGGTCATTGCCTTCGTGAAATTGCAATCGAGCAAAAAAAACTGCGCGTCGTGGTGGTGGCGCGCCAGAATCCAGTTGCCCGCGCCATCGAAGCTGCAACGACGAAGGACGAATTTCATGTCCTTGTCCCGGGCGCCATCGTGCCAGATGCTCGCGTGCGCCGCCGGGTTGACCTCATAGAACGTGCAGTCGGTCATGTAGCACCACCCGCGCGGGCAGACGAAGTCCACCGACCCGCGAATATTCAGCCGCGCCTGGTACGACCCGGTTCTGTCTCCCCACAAAGCGAGTGTGTCGGCCCCGTCACTCAGCACGTCGCAATCAACGATCACGGTCCGGTCTCCGCGGCCGGAGATGGCAAACGCGTGCGGACCGATGACTCCCTGCGTGTTTTTAACAGTGAGGTTCTCCAATACGAAATCGTTGCCACCAATGTTGATGACGGCCCGCCCGATGTCGTCCGGATGATTGGTGAATTCATCGGTCCCTTGCGGGAATTCGATGCGTGTGCCGCCGCGGCTCTGGCCCCGGAAGGTGATAAAGTCTGGATCGATCCGCACTTTCTCGTGATAGACACCGTCTTTGATCGACACGATGATCCGTTGGCGATTGTCGCGCGGGATGGAAGCGACTGCCTCCTGGATCGTTTTGAAATCCCCGCTGCCGTCGCGGGCGACAGTAATGTCCGGTTTGATGGCCGCGGATGTGGCCAAGCCAAGCGTGCGACCGAGCCAGGCGACCAACTTCTCCTTGTAGCCCGGGTCGAATTTGTCCCACTCGGTGATCCGGTGCGGCGCACCCTTCACTGTGACCAGTTCGCACGGTACATTGTTTTCTTTCAGCTTCGCCTGAAAATGAAGGGTCTGTTCATAAGGAACCGTCTTGTCAGCGTCCCCTTGAATCAGGAGGAACGGCGGCAGACCGGGTTTCACGAAATTGATGGGGGACATCTCTTTCAACAGCGCGCGCGTCTGCTCGTCCACCGTCTCGCGGCCAAACAGCATTTGCAGCGATTTGCTGAGACCGCCGCGGTGTTCGGTATCGGCCACCATGTCGGTTGGCGGCGAAAAGCCGACGACGGCCTGGATCTGTGTGTCTTCCTTCGCCAACACCGCCGCCAGGCAGGCCAGTTGTCCGCCGGCCGAATATCCCAGCAATGCCAGATGTTGCGGATCGCCCTTGTATTCTGCCGCATGGGCTTTCACCCAGCGAATGGCCGTTTGCACGTCTTCCAGGCACGCAGGCCAATGGTTTGTTGGCGCGAGGCGGTAGTTGATCGAGAACCAGGTGAAATTCGCTTTACTCAATGGCTCGAACAGCACCGAGATGTCTTTGTGCTTGTCACCGCCGCTCCAGCCACCGCCGTGGACAATCACGACCATCGGAAACGGCCCGGGCCCATCGGGCACGTGAGCGTCCAGCCGCAGGGATTCGTCGCCAGCCCGGCCATATTCAACGTCGGACTTGTCTGCAGCGACGGCACGGCCCGACAACGCTGCAATCAAAATGAACGCGTGAATTGACTTTCGGAGGGTTCCAGCCCGCGTGGTTTCCGTCCTCATCAACAGCAAGCGATACACAGATCACTTGTGAATTACAATCCGGGAAAACCGTCGTGCCAGTAGCGCCTCAGATCACGAACTGCTCGCCGTCCTCCGCAATGTGATGCCGCCGCCGAACCTTGGCTCGATTTTTCAGGAGTTCATCCCCGACGTGCGTGAGCACCACCCGCTGCGCGCCGATTTCCGACTCATGCCGCAGCAAGCGCGTGTACGATAGGTGTATGGAAATCGCCAGATCAAAGTACGTGCAATCCGTCAGGAGTAGATCGGCGCCCTGCGACATCTGCGCGATGGACTGACACCAGTTGGTGTCCCCCGTAATCGCCACAACGTGACCCGCGCTCTCAATGCGATATCCCAGCGACGGTTCCTTCTTGGCGTGCTTCATCCGGTACGCCCGGACGTCTATCCCACCCCGCAGACGAACCTCATCACCGGGCGCAATCGTCTGGTAGATGACCGGAAACCGCCGGCGCTCCCTGGTCACCTCCTTGAACATCAAGCGCGTCAATGCCTCCAGCCGCGCGGCGCATTGTGCCGAACCAATGATGAGCAGTGGCCGCTTTCGGCGAGAGCGAAATTGATAATCCAGCAGCAACATGGGCAGGCCGCCGATGTGGTCACCATGCAGATGCGTCACGAGGATGGCATCGATCTCCTCCGGCTTGATCCCGGTACGCGCCAGCGCAGGCATGATGCACGGGCCACAATCCACCAGCATTGTTTGCCGGCCGGTTCGGATGGCGACTGCTGAATGAAATCTGCCCCGCTCGGCGAAGGCATTTCCTGTCCCCAGAGTGATCAAGCGCATGGGATTCCCTGGACAACAGTTATTCGACCTTCCCCCGGACTGTCAACAGGCATTTGAAGTCGGCGGCGGCGTCCCAGCGCCGGGACTAATGCAAAAGAAGAGAGCACAGCCGAATTGTCGGTTCACCGAGTCGTGAACGAGGCAGTTGTTTATTGTTCTGCCTACTGTTACGGCTGTGCTCTCGATCTAATTCCTATTCCAAACTATGGGGTGCAGTTGTTCAACTGTTGGACACGATAGAACCGCGCGGGCTTGTTCGTGGCGCCTTTGGTATCGGTCAGGGTCATGATCCCACCGGCGTTGTTGGTGGGAATGCCGAAGGGCCCGAAACTGGTCCAGGTCGTGCCGTTCGATAGCGCGCCGGTACGCTGTAACTGATACAGCAGATTCGAGTTGGCTTCCGTCTTGAAACTGACGGCCACGTTGGTGGTGCCGGAAGGAATCGTGATGCTGGTGATTCTGGTTTCCGGGCCGACCAGGAAGTAATGCTGCCCGGGCAACGTGCCCAAGTTGACGGCGGCGGTGTTGGTGACCGCGCCGAGATTGACCTGACAAAACGACGCATTGGTGCCAGGCGGGCCAAGGATCTGGTTGGACATGTAAGTGCCGTCTCCGCCGGTAATAAACGCGCAAACGGCAATCGCCCCCGTCGGGCTGCCCAACGCGGCCAGCGGTATGCCCAGTTCCACGCCGTTCGTGACAGTCGCGGCATCCACCGATTCCAGGTCACCGGTGATCGCGTTCGTGTAGCATCCATTACCGCCGCCGGGACCGCCATCGACTCCATTGGTATTGCTATTGTTGATAGTGGCCTGGATGCCGAACGGGTTGAACGGAACCCCCGAATTGACCTTGTAGAGTACGCCATTGGTTCCGGTATTACCGCCGAGGTAGTACCCGTTGGTGGCGATACCGCTGCTATTGGTGCCGCCGGGCCACAACTGGGCATAGTCCGCAAAGAATAGGAACGAATTGGTACCACCACTACAATTCATGTCCATCCAATAATTGGGCGCGAAGCTCGGATCGAACGTGAGACCGGGAAAGAAAGTGGGTTTGTTGGTCTGTACGCCCATATTATTCAAGCTGCTGTTCGCAGTATTATTGTAGCTACCGACCCCACTCGGATTGACGTTCGTCAGCGTGTTCTGCCCACCCGGACCGGTCATGAAGAACACCATGATTTTGTTGCCGTTATTCTCGAGATTTCCAGCCAGAACCAGGAACAGCACATTATTCTCAATCATTCCGTACGCCGCATCCAGTTCGGAACCGCCCGCCGCGACTACTGGGTCTCCGTTGGTGGAGTTGCCGAAACCCGTACCGATATTTTGAACCGCGAGCGCACATCCGTAGGCCGGATCTGCTGTGCCATCCACGGTGAAATCCTTCGCCAAGGCCACTCCACCTTCGCTTACGGTGAACACATCCACGCCGTTTGCCGTGCCCGTAACAGTGATCGTTGCCTCTCTGGTGAGAGTGCTTGTGTTGTTTGAGACTGTATAGCTGATCGTTTCGGTGCTAGGGCCCGATCCGCTGGCGCCCCCTGTGATGACGAGCCATGGCGCCGAACTGACGGCTGTCCAACCACATGAGCCACTGCCGTTCGCCCCGACGGACAAGGTGCCCGAGCCGCCCGTGTTGCCGTAGAAAGCGTTGAACGGACTGATCGTGTAGTTGCATCCGGCAAATGGAACCGTGAAATAATGCGTGCCGGGCAGCGTGCTGAAGTTGTTGGTTAGCGGGTCGCCGAACGCGAACGCGTCGACGCACCCGTTAGTGGTGACCGGGCCGAGAATCTGATCGTAGATGGATGTGTAGTCGTTGGTACTGATGAACGCACAAACTTGGACGGGGCCCACGATGGCTGGTCCCCCGAGAGCGTTGAGCGGGATCGCCAGTTCCACGCCGGTCGTAACGGCAGCTGCCGCTATTGATTGTGCAACGCCGTTCGTATTTACATTGCAAGAGTTGGTGTCGACACCGCCGATGTTGCTATTATTCATGGCGGCCTCGATGCCGAACGGATTATCGTTGTTGGGCACGGTGTTGGTCGCGCCGGGTTGAACGCTGCCCACGTAAGAGCCCCCGCCACCGCCGCCCCCTGGGAGGGTCGCGTAGTTGACGTAGAGGGTGGGAGTCGGCCCGCCCCCGTAAGAGATGCCAATCCAATAAGAAGCATTGAACCCTGTATCGAAAGTCAGCCCGGGGCAGCCGGCACAATTGATCGGGTCGCCGCCGCTGCTCATCCGCCTTATGGCGCTAGGCGTATCCACATCAAAATTGTTATTCGAGAGTGTGTTCTGGCCGGATGCTCCGGTGTTAATGAAAATCGAGAGCTTGTCATACTTGTTCGAAGAGCCGAAAGCGGACTCCATATTCCCGGCGATCAACAAATATAACGTGCCATTGGAAATGACCCCATAGGCAGCGTCGAGTGCGGAGATGCTGGCAAGGGCTACATCCCCGTTGGTGCTGGGGGTCGATGATGCATTACTGCCGAGCGTCTGGACGGCGAGGGGCTGTCCCGCAGGATACTCTCCTGGAGACGCTGTACCATCGATGGTGAAGCCTTTTACTACATTGGAAGACAAAACAACTGACGTTGTGACCAAAGCAAACCACTTGATTATCTTCATGGGCCATCCCTCCGTATTCTTACGTTTTAACAGTAAAAGTTGATGAAGTCCGCGTCCTCTGCCTCACTTACCCCTACCAGAAAAGTGGTTCTAGTTCAAGAAGAATTTTTCAGGCGCATAATTTTCGGTAACTAAATGGTGCCCAAGTCCGTACACCCCTTAAGCGGGCCATTCTCCATGTTCAACGCCACGAACTCTGGGGTGAGAGGGTGCTGGGGTTTCACCGGCTCCGGGCAAATTGCGCCCCCTGCCGCCAATATCCAAATCTTCGGGCTTGCATCCTGGCAAAATGCAGATACAATCCTCACAGAAAGGAACTTTGGCCACGTTAGCTGAGGGGATCCTGACAAGCCGTGTTTCATGTTGGCGGATTACGCGGGGGATGAAGTTTTGCCAGGCTGTTTGGTGGCTGGGTTAATTGCTGGATATGAATCGTCGCTTCATGAGGGTTTCTCTGTCCGTAATCGCCAGTGCGGTATTCTTAGCCGCTATTGGTAAACCGCTTTCCTCTTGGGCCGATCCTTCCTCACAGTCCGGCTTTGGCGCGATTCCCTACAGTGGCATCTGGTCCAACGGCAGCACCGGCGGAAGCGGCTTTGGCGCCTGGCAACTCAGTCCCACCACGAACAACGGCAGCGTCTTCTATTACATTCAAAGTTCGACGGTCAACAGCGGGAGCACTACGGGGAACGGGGGCAACGACATCAACACCGGCGGTGTCGCCTGGGGAATTACCGCGACGAACAGCACTGTCGCCAATGCCACGCGTCCGTTCCCGAGCGCGTTGACCACGAGCCAGAGTTTCCAGATCGACATGGACAACGGGAACATCGCTTCCGGTGGCAGCGTTGGCTTTGCTCTGCAAAACAACTCCGGCAACGCTGTTTGGCAGTACTATTTTACTGGTGGATCGAATACCTACACGATCAACGCAGCCAGCGTGAGCGGCCCGGCGCTGCCCAGTTTCACTCGCGACGGTATGCGGTTGACGTTTTCGCTGACCTCCGCCAGCACCTACTCGGTCACGGTCCTCTCGTACACGGCAGGGGGTGCGGCAGGGGCAGGGACGACCAACACGTACACGGGCAGTTTATTGAGCCCGAGTGGCGGCCAGACCATCAGCAGTGTGAGGCTGTTCAACTTCAACGCCGGAAGCAGCACCAATAACAACGCCTACTTCAACAATCTCAGCATCTCCGGCGGCGCCGCAAGCGATAGCGCCTCCGCTGCCGGCTACACCACGGCCGGCACCACGTTCCGCGTCTGGGCGCCGAATGCGTCCGCGATGCATGTCAAGGGGACGTGGAACGGCTTCTCGACGACCGCCACGCCGCTGTTCTCGGAAGGAAATGGCAACTGGTCCGCCGATGTGCCCGGTGCCACCAACACGATGCAATTCCAGTACTACATCTCCAATTCCACAGTCGGCAGTAACGTCACTAGACAGGATCCCCGCAGCCGCCAGGTGGTCAATTCGGCTGGCAATAGCATCATTTACAATACGACCAATTTCAACTGGGCGGGGGACAACTTCACTGCCCCCGGTCTGAGCAACGCGGTGTTATACGAATTATGCATCAGTTCGTTTAACGATCCGGGTTCGCCCGGCAGTCCCGGCACCTTTTATACGGCGACCAACCAGTTGCCCTATCTGAAACAACTCGGAATCACCGCCGTGGAAGTCATGCCCATCGCGGATTTTCCTGGCAGTTTTAGTTGGGGCTACAACCCCGCCGACCCGTTCGCCGTGGAAGACGCGTATGGCGGTCCGGATGCGTTCAAGGCCTTTGTGAAAACCGCCCATCAACTCGGTCTGGCGGTGATCCTCGATACCGTTCAGAACCACTATGGCGGCGACGACGGTCCGGGCTATGGCGATTTGAACTTTAGCCTGTGGCAATTCGATGGCGAGTCCTCGGGTGGGTATGGCGGCATTTATTTTTACCAGACATCCTGTATGGCCTTCGCACAAACGTGGGGCCCGAGACCCGATTACGACACGGCGCAAGTCTATCAGTACATCAAGGACGATATCGCCATGTGGTTGACTGAATGTCATGTCGATGGGTTCCGCTGGGACTCGGTTGGGGAAATCGAGGGTGACTACCCCTGTAATGATACACTCACTTCTGGCATAAACCTGGTTGCCGACTGCGGTAACCTGATCCACTCTCAACCGGGGGGCAAGATCAACATCGCGGAGGATGACCCGAACGGCCAGTACAATTCCGGTGTATTTAACGGCACGTGGAACGGCAACGGCTTTTTCAACCTCCTCCTGCCTCAATTGACCGCTTCAAGTGATGCCAGCCGGAACATGACCAACATCAGTACCGCGGTCAACATCGGCAATAACGGTAGTGGACCGAGTGGTTGGGGGAACGTTGTCTTTACGGAAGATCACGATCAGTGCGGAGACGGGAACGGCTCGGGGGCCCAACGCATGCCGGTGCGCATTGAAAGTTCTGCTCCGACGGGCTACTACGCTCGCAAACGCTCCGGGCTCGGCGCGGCACTTACGTTGACCACGGCCGGGATCCCCATGCTCCTGCAGGGCCAGGAAATGCTAACCACCAATCAGTTCGGTAGCGACGAACCTATCAACTGGTCGTTGACGAACACGTACAGCAGCATTGTCTCGCTGTATCAGGACTTGATCAGCCTGCGCCGCAATCTCAATGGCCGCACTTCGGGCCTGACAGGTATCACCACAAAATCCGTCTATCAGGACAATACCAACAAGATCTTTGGTTATCGTCGTTACAACACCGGCGCCGTCGGTGACGACGTCCTTGTGATCTGTAACTTCGCGAATACCAACTGGCCCAGTTACAATGTCAGCGGCTTCCCGCACGATGGTGTTTGGTACACGCAGCTCAACAGCGACTGGACCAAGTACAGTTCCGACTACGGCAACTACGGCAGTCTCACCACCACGTCGTCCGCCGGCGTTGCCACCATTTCCATTGCTCCGTACAGCGTCTTGATTCTCTCGCAGAATGTTCCTGGCGCGCCACCCACGCCGCAGGGTCTCACGGTCACCAGCGTCACCACCAACCAGATTGCTATCGGTTGGAACGTCTCCAGCGCCGCCACCGGCTACATCGTCAAGCGCGGCGGGTCCCAGATCGCCACCACCAGTATCAACGCTTATACCGACACCGGCTTGGCGGTGGGCGTACAATACTGCTATAGCGTCGATGCCACCAACATCGGTGGCATTTCCGCCGACTCCGCCTCCGTCTGCGCCACCACCCTGCCGGCAACGGGTGCCACCAATCTACTGGCCTACTGGACCTTTGACGAAGGAAGTGGCTCGATCGCCTACGATTACTCCGGGAACAGCAATACCGGCATGGTCTCCTTTGGCAGCAGCGGCGCATGGATCGGCGGAATGGTCAACGGGGCTCTGTCCCTCGACGGCGATGGCGCCCAGGTAATCGTTTCCAACTCCGCGTCGGTCAACCCCGTCAATGGCCTCACTATCGCCGCTTGGGTCTATGACAACAGCACCGGCTGGTTCACTTTTCCCCGTATCGTGGAGAAGGGCAAGACCGACAATCAATACGGACTGTATGCCAATGGCAACGCCAACCAACTTGTATTCTTCGTCGCCGGCGTCTCCAACGGCACTCTCATTGTTACTCCCCCGTCCTCCGGTGCTTGGCACCATTTGGCCGCCACCTACGACGGCTCCTCACTGATGAGCCTCTACATCGACGGCCAACTGACCGCCCAACAATCCGCCAGCGGCGCCATGCCCGTTACCACCGACCCGTTGGCCATCGGCAATAAACCCGGTGCCGGCCCCCTCTATCAGTTCAACGGCCTCGTGGACGATGTCCGTACCTACGGCAGCGCCCTGGCACCCGCTCAGATCTCCCAACTCTACAACATCGACGCCGTCGGCGACGGCATCCCTGACTGGTGGCGCTTGCAGTGGTTCGGCAGCAGTTCCTCCACCAATTCCGCTTCGTGTTCCAATTGTTGCGCCGCCTGCGATGCCGACGGCACCGGCCAGGACAACTTCTTTAAGTATGTCACGGGACTCAATCCCACCGACCCGACTCAGATCTTTGTCCTGCAGATCGCGGCGTCCAATCAGGTCATGAACCTGACTTTCGGCCCCGTCAGCACCGGGCTCACGTATACCGTGCAGTCGAGCCCCGATCTGGTCAACTACAGCGGCCTCGCCTCCAACCTCCCGCCGCAGGCTACTGGCAGCAACCAGACCACCGTCACCGATCTCGCTCCCTGGCCCTCCAACGAGTTCTACCGCATCCAGATCTCGCTACCCAGCCAGTAACCAGCCGCATTTCAGACAACGCAGGCTGTGGTGCGCAATCGCTGGTCGTGTTGTCTCATTCTCATCGCAGCTTGACGCGCGGGCTGATTCCGACGACAAATACGTTGTGTGGTGGTTGTGGAACGTCGGATAATCTTCCCAGTGTAACGGAGGGAGTCGTCATGATGAGTTTGGAATCCAGAGTGCATGAATTCGTCCGCGAAGGATTTGTCCACAAATTCGGGACACCAGCGGTCACCGTAAAAGATGATCCTGAGTGGCGCAGGGTGCGCGATACGGGCACCCGTCTGTGGCTCGATACAGGCGACATCGATGAGGCCGGGAAGCTGTGGAACTCATCGTTTGACGCGTTGACGACGAATAACACGCTGCTCAACAAGGAAATCCAAAAGGGCATCTACGACGACCTGGTAGCCAAAGCTGCCCGGGCCGTTCTCGAGGCCGCGCCCAAAATCAGCCAGCAAGATCTCATCCTCGAAATCAGTTTCATCCTCAATGCCCACCACGCGTTGCGGCTCGTGAACCAATTCGACGCCTTCGTCAGTGTCGAGTTGCACACCGATTTGTCCGGCGACGTCGAGCGCACGGTCGCCTACGGCAAACGCTATTTCGCGATTTGCCCCGAGCGGTTCTACGTCAAAGTGCCGCTCACGCCTGCCGGCTACCTCGGCGCGCGCAAACTTGTGCAGGCCGGCATCCCGCTCAATTTCACGCTCGGCTTCGGCGCGCGCCACAACTACCTCGCCGCGTTGCTGACCAAACCCGACTATGTGAATGTGTTCCTGGGTCGGTTGAACTCGGTTGTGGCTGACAACAAACTCGGTGATGGCCGTAACGTCGGCGAGAAGGCCACGCTGGCCACGCAACGGGAATTGCTCGACCTTCGCAAGGCGGGCCGCACAAAAACAAAACTCATCGCCGCCAGTATTCGGTCGGGCCCACAGATCGCCGACCTCGCAGGCGTCGACGTGCACACAATCCCCACCAAGGCCGCCGCCGAATACCGCGCCAATCCGCGTCCGCAGGTCACGTCACAGGTCGCCAACGATCCCGCCGTGACGCTCGCCCCCGGTGTCACGCTTGCCCAGTTCGGCGGGGAAACACTCTGGACTGTGCCGCAGAAATTCAAGGATGCCGTCGAACAGTTGCTCCGCCAGAATCTGGATACGCTCACGCCCGACGCATTGCAGTCCTATTTCGAAAAGGCCGGGCTCGGTGACTTCCTGCCGCGTTGGTCCGCCGCCGACATTCAGACCGCCACGAAAGACGGCAAGATCCCCGTGTACGCAACGTGGAAAGACCGCCTCGCCTCCAGCAAGGTCGGCCTCGATGCGCTAATGAACCTCAGCGCGCTCTATTCCTTCGCCACCGACCAAAAAGCCCTCGACGACCGCATCCGCTCACTCCTGAAAAGCGCCAAGATTCTGTCCTGAGCCCGCGGGTGTTCGTAGTCGCAGGCTTTAGCCTGCGCATTCTCAAACGTCTGCAAGCCAGCGCCACCTTTTCGGTTTGACTCACCGGCGCGATTCGCTACTCTGCTTCCGCCCCGTGAGTGTTCGTTCCGCGGAGATTCGAAAGTATGGCAAAGCTTTCCATTAACGATTTGAAGGACTTTCGCAACCGGCGCGTGCTGGTGCGCGTCGATTACAACGTGCCGCTCGATGAGACCGGCGCGATCACTGACGACAAGCGCATCAGGGCGACCGTGCCGACGCTTGATCTGCTGGTCAAAGGCGGCGCGAAGGTCATCCTTTGCTCGCATCTTGGCCGTCCGAAGGGCAAACGCGACCCGAAACAGAGCCTGCGACCTGTCGCCCAACGGCTCGCCGAGATTCTCGGCCGTCCGGTCGCGTTCGTCGACGATTGCATCGGCGAGAAGGTGGACAAGACCATCAGCATCATGCAACCCGGCGACGTTGTGCTGCTCGAAAACCTGCGCTTCTATGCCGAGGAAGAGAAAAACGATCCTGTCTTTGCCGAAAAACTTGCCAAGAACGCCGATCTGTACGTAAACGACGCGTTCGGCTCCGCGCATCGCGCTCACGCTTCGACCGAAGGCGCGGCGCAGATCATTAAGAAGCGTGGGGGTAACTGCGTGGCTGGCTTGCTGATGGAAAGGGAACTGAGGTATCTCGGGGGTGTACTGAGTTCCCCAGCGCGACCGTTCATCTGCATTTTGGGTGGCGCGAAGGTGTCCGACAAGATCGCAGTCATTGAAAATCTGCTCACCCAGGCGGACGCCATTCTCATCGGCGGTGCAATGGCCTACACATTTTTAAAGACGCAAGGATTCGGGGTGGGGAAATCCCTCGTGGAGAACGAGAAGCTCGATCTTGCCACATCGCTGTTGGAGAAGGCCAAGGGTAAAAAGTTTCTCTTACCGAGCGACCACGTCCAGGCCACCAAGCCGGAAGCGGGTGCGACGACACGCATTACGGATGGTCCGAGCATCGAAGACGGCTGGTGCGGTGTGGATATCGGCCCGCAAACGATTGCCCGTTACAACAAGGAGATCGCTGCCGCCAAGACGATCATCTGGAACGGCCCGATGGGCATCTTCGAAATCCCCGAGTACGCGAACGGCACGTTTGAGGTCGCCAAAACCGTGGCCACCAACAAAGGGGCGACGTCAATCATCGGAGGCGGCGACAGCGCCAAGGCCGTGAAAAAGGCCGGGGTGGACAAACAGGTCACATTCGTCAGTACGGGCGGCGGCGCATCCCTCGAATTTCTGGAGGGCAGGGAATTGCCCGGCGTAGCAGCCTTGAGTGACAAATGAACCCCCATCGAAAACCAATCATCGCAGGCAACTGGAAGATGTACAAGACGGCGGCGGAAGCGCTGGCGTTGGTCAATGAGTTGAACAAACAACTCGTCGGGATCAGGGACACGGACGTCGAAGTGGTCATCTGCCCGCCGTTCACGGCGCTGTACGCGGTGTCCACGATGCTGCAGGGCTCGACCGTCAAGCTCGGCGCGCAGAACATCCACTGGGAAAAAGAAGGCGCATTCACAGGCGAAGTTTCCGGACCGATGCTGAAGGAATCGGCGGTGCAATACGCCATCGTCGGCCACAGTGAGCGGCGCCAGTACTTCGGCGAAACGAACGACGGCGTCAACAAGCGCGCCAAGGCAGCTCTGGCCAATGGCATCCGCCCGATCGTCTGCGTGGGCGAAACATTGGCCCAACGCGAATCAGGACAGACGGAAGTTATTATCCGCGACCATGTTGCGGGCGCGCTTGCAGGTTTTACCAAAGATGCTATGCTCGACACCGTCATTGCGTACGAGCCCGTGTGGGCTATTGGCACCGGCAAGACAGCCACGGCCGCGCAGGCGCAGGAAGTGCACGCGTTTATCCGGGAATTGCTTGCGGCGATGTTTGATCTGACCGTGGCCGGCAAAGTACGTATCCAGTACGGCGGCAGCGTGAAACCGGCGAACGCGAAGGAACTGTTGGGCCAGACGGACATTGACGGCGCGCTGGTCGGCGGCGCGAGCCTCGAAGCAAAAGGTTTTGCAGACATCGTCAAGGCAGCGTTGTAGGATAAGACGCTGATTTGGATGGTTAATTTGGACTAAGGACAAATACATGAGCATTCTGATTGGACTTTTTACAGCGGTCCACGTAGTGGTCGCGCTGTTTGTGATTATTTTGGTGCTGATGCAGAAATCCTCCGAGCAAGGCGTCGGCGCGGCCTTCGGCGGCGGCATGACCGAAACCGTATTCGGCGCCGGCACGACGACAGCACTGGTGCGCATGACGATCTGGTGCGCCGGACTGCTGTTGGCAACGACACTGATCTTGGCCGTGCTGCATTCGCACCGGACCAAGACGGGCGGATCACTGATGCAACGGGTGATTGCAGCAACGCCCGTGGCGCCTCCGACGACGCAGCCGGCATTCCCGCTCGCCTCGCAGCCGCCAGCGTCGCCCGCGCCGGGAACAGCGTCCGCGACGCCGTCCGCACCAGCTCAAACACCGGTCCAAAATCCACCGTCCGCTCCGCCGGCTTCACAGCCCGGTCCGGCACCCCAGACTCCGTAACCTTTCCCCAAACGGCACGATGCCTCTATCGCGATTGCTTGTCCTCCTCAGCGCAGGAGCAATTATCGCAACAGCGGTTTCGTGCGGACGGGTCTTCACATCTGATTCGGCGGACGAGCGGAACACGTTGTGCAGGGTCGGCGGCGATTTCAAGGGATTTGACCCGGTGGACGCCGTGGACGTTGAATCGGCGAGAGAGGTATCTTACGTCTATGAAGGACTGTTGGAATATGCATATCTGGAACGGCCCTATCGTCCGGTGCCGCGTCTTGCGGAAGCGATGCCGGATGTTTCAGTTGATGGACTTACCTATACGTTCACAATAAAGCCCGGGATTCATTTCATCGACGATCCGTGCTTTCCTGGCGGCAAAGGACGAGAAATGGTCGCCGCCGACTTCGTGTATTCCTTCAAGCGCGTCCTGGATCCACACCTCGAATCACAAGGCGATTGGGTTTTTGCCGGGCATGTCCTGGGGGCAGACGACTGGGTGAAACAAATCGGGGCGATCAAGGGCCCGGTGGATTACTCCGCACCCCTGGCTGGCTTTCAGGCGACGGACAACTACACCCTGCAAATCCGGCTCGCCAAGCCGTACCCGCAATTGCTCTATGTGTTGACCATGAGTTATGCGTTCGTCGTGCCGCATGAGGCGGTCGAGTTTTATGGTGACCAGTTTCGCCGGCATCCCGTCGGCACCGGACCGTTTCGACTAAAAAGCTGGCGACCAAATTATCGCATCGAGTATGAGCGCAATCCGACGTTCAGCGGCCAGACCTACCCGGACACGGGCGAGCCGGGCGACCGCGCCGCAGGCTTGCTCGCTGACGCGGGTAAGCCGTTGCCACTTGTCGATCGTGTCGTCGAGTACGACATTCGCGAGTTTTACACTGTCTGGCAGATGTTTCTGGGAGGCCGTATCTTCACTTCGCTCATCAACAAGGACTATTTCGAAAAAGCGATCTCTTCCGACCTCTCACTCTCGCCGGAACTGGTGAAACGGGGGATTCGTCTCTATAAGATACCCACATTGGACACCGAATACCTCGGGTTCAACATGCTGGACCCGGTTGTCGGCGCATCGTCCGATGCGGTCATCAACGAGCATCATAAGAAGCTTCGCCAGGCCTTCGCGTCAGCGATCGATGTCAAAACTTTTGTGGCCGTGATTTTCAACAACCGCTACATGCCGGCCAATTCGCTCATCCCGCCGGGCGTCGCCGGTCATACGGACAAGCCGTACGCCTATGAGTACAATCTGGAGCGGGCCAAACAATTACTGGCCGAGGCCGGTTATCCGGGCGGCCGCGACGAGCATGGCAACCCATTGCGGCTGACAATGATCCTCCCCGGCTCCGGCAGCACCGACGCCCGGCAGGAAGCGGATTTTTATGAGGAAGCCTTGCGCGCCGTCGGCGTTGAACTGGTCGTCCAGCAACTCAGTTTTGCTGAATATTTGCGGCGCGAACATGACGGTGAGACGCAGGTGTTTTGGGCGGGCTGGGTCATCGACTACCCTGATGCGCAGAATTTCCTTCAACTCTTTTACGGTCCGAACAAATGCCCGGGCATTAACGCTTCTAATTATCAAAACCCGGAGTTCGACCGTCTGTACGAGCGCATCCTCACCATGGCGGACTCGCCGGAGCGCACGGCCTTGTATGAACAGATGGCGGACATGACGACGGCGGACTGCGTGTGGGTCCTGATGGCATATCCGCTGGAATACGGGTTGTTCCAACCCTGGTTCCAGAACTACAAACCGCACGGGTTTCCCTACCCGAATGGCAAGTTTTACAGAGTAAAACCGCATTGACAACATGGTTGCCTACATCATACGCCGGCTGCTCTCCGTCATCCCGATTACCATCGGCGTGATCTTGATCACATTTTTTGTCTTTCGCGTCGTGGGTGGTAATCCTGCCTACCGCATTGCAGGCAAGAATGCCACTCCGGCGCGTATCGCCCAGATCAGCCACGAGCGGGGCTACGACAAGCCGCTGTTCGTCAATTTTCACGAGTTTCCCCGGCATGTGTTCGACGCGCAATTTCCACAATTGGTCTGGCATCTTGTCCGTTTCGACTTCGGCCAGTCGATTGTCACGAAGGAACGGGTGAGCACCATGCTGCGCGAAGGAGCGGGGCCATCGCTCTGCGTGACGACGCCGCTGTTTCTCATCGAGTTGTTCCTTGGCGTTGGCCTGGCTCTGTTGGCTGCCTACTATCGCAACACGTGGATTGACCGCGGTCTGGTGTTGTTGTCGGTAATGGGCATGAGCATCAGCTCGCTCGTCTACATCATGCTGGCACAGTATTGGTTGGCCAGCGTCTGGCGGCTGTTCCCGGTTTGGGGTTTCGAGAGCCCGTGCTATCTCATCTTGCCGGTGTTGGTTGGCGTGATTGCCGGTGTCGGCGGCGAACTGCGGTTCTACCGCACGGTCATGCTCGATGAAATGTATCAGGATTACGTCCGCACCGCGCGGGCCAAGGGCGTGTCCTCGCGCACGATCCTGTTCCGCCACGTTCTGCGCAATGCGCTCATCCCCATCCTGACCAATGTCATCATCGCCATCCCCTTCCTCTACACGGGCGCGTTGCTGCTGGAAAACTTCTTCGGAATTCCCGGCCTCGGCCGCCTGACTGTCATGGCCCTGTTCAACTTCGACGATGATGTCGTCTTCGCGACGACGTTTATCGGCTCAATCCTCTTTGTCCTCTTCAATGCCCTCACGGACATCGCGTACACGTGGGCCGATCCGAGGATCCGACTGAAATGACCACGGTCACGAAAGAACCCGGCCTCCTCACGACGTCCCCTTCGCCAGAGGGTTTGTGGGCCCTGGCGTGGCGCCAATTGCGCCGCAATCGGGTGGCGATGATCTGCCTGGCTATTCTGTGCGTTTATACCGCCACCTGGGTCTATGCCGAGGGCGTGTACTGGACCGCCAAGATTCGCGGGACGGTCCCCGACTACAAAATCTCGCACTACGAAATTCGCAACCTGGCTCCCAACGCGGGCCATCCGCTGGGTACGAACTTCGCCGGGCGCGATAATCTCAAGCAGTTGATTCAAGGAACCCGAATCGCGTTCGAAATCGGTTTGCTCACCTCGGTCATTGTGATTCCGCTCGGTTTCGTGTTGGGTGCGCTGGCGGGGTATTTCGGTGGCAAACTGGATGGCATCATCGTGTATTTGTTTTCCGTCGTGGCCTCCGTGCCGGACATCCTGTTGATCATGTCCATCGCATACGTGACGCGTGCCGCCGTAGAACGCAGCGTCGCAATGCAATCCGTCACCCGCTATATCGATGCGGGCCTGCTGGCGATCTGCATTGGGATGGGGTTCACGGGCTGGGTCGGCTTGTGCCGGATCATCCGGGGTGAATACCTCAAGCATCGCGAACGCCAATACGTCTTGGCCGCCCGCGCCCTGGGCGCCAACCACGGCGCGATCATGTTTCGCCACATCCTGCCGAACGTGTCACACCTCGTGATCATCAATTTTTCCCTGCGCTTCCCCGGCCTTATTCTGACCGAAGTCGTCCTCAGCTACCTCGGTATCGGTATCGCCAATGAGCCCAGTTGGGGCACGATTATCAACGACGCCAAGCAGCGTCTCTGGCTTGGCAACTGGTGGGAACTCGCCGGTGCGACTCTCGCCATATTCTTCCTCGTGCTGGCGTTGAACCTCTTTGGCGACGCACTGAGAGACGCTCTTGATCCCAAACTCCGTATCGCCGAGGCGAAAACGGCATGAGTACAAGAAGAGAAGATTTGGTTCTCAAACTACTTACCCAGTACTATCTGGATGCGCCCGATCAGGCCGAGTTTGGGAGCGCCACTGTTCTTTTGTCAGAGCTGGCAACAGTCGTGAAAGAGGCCTTGGAGACAAATGTGTATTTCCCTCCCCAGGCGAAACCTTGGGAGCCAGGCGAAGCCTCTTATGAGGGAGCGTTTTTGGAGAAGCTGGGAGGAAATCGTTTTCGTGTTCATTGCCAGCTTTCATACGCCAACAATCCGGGTGCATGCGCGGAACGGAAATCCCAGGATTACGACGATTTCGAGCCGGCTCTAAGAGCGTATCTCCAGGCGGAATGGCCAGAGGCCTTTGACGGCGAACGTATTACTCTGAAATCTTCGTACAAATGACTGCAACTGATATTCTTTTGGACGTGCGCAACCTACAGGTGAGCTTTTTCACCGACGAAGGTGAAGTGCATGCTGTCGATGGTGTGAATTTTACCATCCGGCACGGTGAGACGCTGGCGCTCGTTGGCGAGAGCGGGTGTGGGAAAAGCGTCACGGCATTGTCGCTCGCGAAGCTCGTCGCTACGCCCCCGGGCGTTTACAAGGGCGGGGAGATCCTCTTCGAAGGCGAAGACGTGTTGAAGATGGACAAGGAACGACTGCGCTCAATTCGCGGGGCGAAGATTTCGTACATCTTCCAGGAGCCGGCGTCCTCACTGAACCCCGTCTTTCGCATCGGTTATCAGATCAAGGAGGTCCTGCAATTGCATCGTCCGCAGGATGCCACCGACGCCGAGGTGGCGCGGTTGCTCAAGTTGGTCAACATCCCCGAGCCCGAGCGTCGCATGCGCGATTATCCGCACCAACTGAGCGGCGGGATGCAGCAACGCGTCATGATCGCGATGGCGCTGGCCTGCAATCCTGCGTTGCTCGTTGCCGATGAACCGACCACCGCACTGGATGTCACAATCCAGGCGCAGATTCTCGACTTGCTCAAGGAGCTCAAACAGAAGATCGGCATGAGCATCCTGCTGATCACTCACAACCTTGGCATCGTCGGAGACCTCGCGGACAACGTCGCTGTCATGTATGCGGGTCGCATCGTCGAGCAGGCCCCCGCCGCCACGCTTCTGCAAAGACCACTGCATCCGTACACAGTCGCGTTGATACGCTCAATTCCAAAACTCGGCGCACATGCCGAACGACTCCAGGCGATCCCCGGTTCAGTGCCGAACGCCGCGCGCCTGCCGGTCGGTTGCAAATTCCAGGCCCGCTGCGACCGTGCACAAATCGATTGCACGCAAGACCCCGAACCACGATTGTTGGAACCCGATGGCAGCGCGCGCCGCGTGCGCTGCCCGTACTGGGACAAACCGGATTTGAAGAGGACAATCCCGTGAGCCTCGTCGAAATCAAAGACCTGAAAACGTATTTTCCGATTCGCGCGGGCGTGTTGCAGCGTCCCGTCGGTTGGGTGCGGGCGGTCGACGGCGTGAGCTTCGCCATCAACGAGGGCGAAACACTCGGCCTCGTCGGCGAGAGTGGTTGCGGGAAGACCACGCTCGGACGGACCGTTCTACGCCTGATCGAACCGACAGCCGGCGAGATTCGCTTTGATGGTCAGGATATTACGAACGTCGATAGCGCTGATCTAAAACCGTTCCGGCGCAAGGCCCAGATGATTTTCCAGGACCCGTACGGCTCGCTCAATCCGCGCATGACGGTCGGCAACATCGTCGCCGAGCCGCTGCGGATCCATAAACTGTGCGCGAGTAAGAGCGAGGAGCGTGAACGTGTCGCCGAATTGTTGCGCTCTGTTGGCTTGTCCCCCGAACATGCGCGGCGTTATCCCCACGAATTCAGCGGCGGCCAGCGTCAGCGCATCGGCATCGCTCGCGCGTTGGCTGTAGAACCAAAATTTATCGTATGCGATGAACCCGTCAGCGCGCTCGACGTGAGCGTGCAGGCGCAAATCATCAATTTACTCCAGGACCTTCAGGAAAAACTCAAGCTCACCTACCTGTTCATCGCCCACGATCTCGCGGTCGTCGAACATATCAGCGACCGCGTCCTCGTGATGTATTTCGGCAAGATCGTCGAAGAGGCGAGCGCCGGCGAGATTTACAGCTACCCCGTTCATCCTTACACGCAGGCTTTGTTATCCGCCGTCCCAACGGTTGACCCGACGCAGAGACGCCAGCGCATCATCTGGCCCCCCGCGGGCACGACCCCCGAAGAAGCCCGCGCCTCGCTTCAGGAAAAGAAGCTCGATCGCCGCGAAGTGCGGCCCAACCACTGGGTCCTGCAGGAAATCAGCTAGGCCGCAATTTGCGCGGCTAAATCCTGTGCCGCAGCAGCCAGCAACTCTTCGGCGTGTGCCATCGCTTCGCTCAAGTCCATCCCCGTCTTCATCGTCGTCAACGCCAACTCGATTCCTTCGCGCCGCCAGACTTTTTCGGGAACTTGCATACCGCCTGCCAGCACGGCCACTTTCACGTCATGCTTTGCAGCGAGTTTGGAAATGCCAGACACAACTTTTCCTCGCAACGACTGCTCATCGAAACGCCCTTCGCCCGTGATTACCCAATCAGCGCCCGTGATTTCCTCTTCCAAGCCCGTCTCGCGAATGATTGCCTCGACCCCCGAAACAAGCCGCCCATCCATGAATGCCAGCACGCCCGCCGCCAGGCCGCCCGCTGCGCCCGCGCCGGGAATATTCGCGATATCGATACCGAGTTGTTCCCTCGCCAATGTTGCCAGATGTTTCAAGCCCGCGTCGAGTCGTTCGACCATCGTCACCGTCGCGCCCTTTTGCGGGCCGAAGACGCGCGCGGCCCCATATTCACCGCACAACGGGTTATCGACGTCGCAGAGAACTTCGATTATAGGCACTGCATCCACTCGCTTTGCTGGACGTTCCATTCGAGCGATGTGCTCCAATTCTCCACCACCCAATCCAATCAGTTCACTGCGCGCATCCAAGAACCGCCACCCGAGTGCCATCGCCGCGCCGACCCCGCCATCGATGGTGGCGCTGCCGCCAACTCCCAGCAGAACCTTGCGCGCACCTCGCGCGAAAGCGTCGCGTATCAGTTCGCCCGTCCCGAACGTGGTCGTCTTCAATGGATTTCGCAACTCGGGTGTCACCAGAACCAGCCCACTGGCGCTCGCCATCTCAATCACCGCGGTTCGCTCCTGCTCAATCCAAAGATACGCACTGCGGACACGGATTTCCGGAAGCGGGCCAACGACTTCACGGGAGAGCCATTGACCACCGAGAGTGGCGTGGAACACTGCGGCGGTGCCGTCACCGCCATCCGCCATCGGCTTGATCACCACGCGCCAATTGGGTCGGACAGACAACAGTGCGTCGCGCACAATCTCACAGGCGCGCGGCGCGGTGAGAGTGCCTTTGAATTTGTCGAGCGCGACAACGACCTTCACGCGGGGATTATAGGACAAGCGTCTCGTCGAGACACGCCAAGAGAGCTGATCAGTGCGTGTGGCCGCTGCATTTGCAGAGCCGTCGATCTCTCCACAGCCCGTACGCCATGGTCAACGGCCCGGCCACGACCAGCGTCTGGGCGAGAAAGGCGCCCAGATAAAACGCGGCAAATCGTCCCGTGGCGTTCAGCAAGAGCCCCCCGATCACCAGACCGAGCGGCCACGCGTCACGATGATGGCGCAAACTGAGCAGGCAACCGCCCAACCCGAACGCCGCCGCCACGCTGAGGACAACGATATCCATGATGCGGCTCCAGTGGATCCACGACACCACGGGGAAGAGAATCAATACGATGGGCACCACCGCGCAATGCACCGCACAAGCCCCGGACAACCAGATCCCGAGTCGATCCAGTTTCGCGTGGGCATGACGCGGTGCCCCGAGACAAGCGACAGGCTGCAGCGGCGCCGCCGGGGCCTTTGCTTCGCGGACATAGACGCTCTCGATACCGGCACTCATTGCCCGTCGATTTTTTCCGCGGTAAGGACGTAAAGGCTGACCAGGTAGCCGTCCTGCTTGGTCTCGCCCACGTTGAATTTCCCGCGCACGCGGATCACGTCGTTGTAAAACTTTGAAGTCTGGCCCGGGGGCATTTTCACAACGACGATGTGGTTGACGGCGGGCGGCTGGCCGTAGCAACAGCCCCAGAGCGATGGTACAAGCAGGAATTGCGTGATGTTCTTGACCTCACTCAATGGCATCATAAACCCGATCATTTCCGTGTTCTGGCCGTCGAGCTTCTTGATGAAATCGGGGATCGGTGTTTTGCCCTCGATGTACGTCCAACTTTTCAATGTGTCGAACGATAGCCGCTTGTACTTCGAGTCGGCCTGGTCGGTGACGCTCGACGCCTCCGCGGAACCCGCCGGCGCGGCCTGCGCCAGATTCAGCTTCATCATTTTCCGCTGCAGCAATTGCTGCTGGATGAAACTCGCCAAACCGGGCAGCAGCACCAGACCTATCACGATCGCGCCCGTGCTGAATGTCTTCACTTGTTGCTTCGTCATCGCAATCCCCATAAACATACTTTTTAGCTGCTCGGCGCCAGGTTTTTGGCCACATCCGTGCGGTATGCGCCAAGCGCCGGCCCAAGTCCACTAACAGCACCCAATATAACAGCAACTACCAAAACATACCACTCCAAAGGCTGAACGTGAAATGCCGGAATGACAAATCCCGACGCCTTGTATAGAAACCCATTGGCGGCAGCCACTACCAAATGCCCACCCACGAGACCGACTGCGGCGCCAACCAAACAAATGGTCATGGCTTCCAAAAGCACCACGGAAAAAATCGTCGTCCGTCTCGCCCCCAGCGCACGCAAGATGGCGATCTCCCGCCGCCGTTCGCTCATCGAGTTGTAGATTGAAACCGCGATGGCCACACCGGCCACGACCATGATCAATATCGCCTGAGCCAACAGCAAGCTGTCGATGTTGCCGACGATATCAAACAACTTGCGGATTTCCGCCGCCGGGAATGCCGCCATCGCATCCTCGCGGTCGTTGAGTTCACGATACAAGGAGAAGGCAAGGATCGGACTCCGCAGTTTCAAGACCACGGACGAAACCTGGCCCAAGTCGGGATCGTTGTCCTTTTCCTCCGCAGGGGCCGGTTTCTCCTCCTTTTTCCGGTCGTTCGGATTGCGGATTTCGTGGCCTTCAATCTGATAAAAACTATCGAGGTTGATGTAAATCGCCCGATCAACAGCCGTATGCGTCGGTGCCAGAATCCCCACCACTGTCCACGGGTTCTCGGTATGTTCCTTGGCCTCGGCGGATGGCTGGACGCCATGCGCCGCGATAAACGTCTGGCCGATTTGCAAGCCCGTGTCCTGCGCGACGATCGAACCGATCACCGCTTCGAAGGGACGCTCCTTGTGCTCGGTCGGCAGTTCGGCCGCGGGCTTGACCTCTTCGCCGCGTTCTTTGGCTTCTCGATCCCTGGCCCGTTGTTCAGCTTCCTGGAACGCGCTCCGCAGCGTGGCCTCGTTGAAATTAAAGATCCGCCCTGACGCCAGCTCCGGTTTTCGCCCAGGTTCGAATTCGAAGTCCTTGAAAAATGCGTCCGTGGTGCCCACGATGCGAAACCCGTGGTAGTTGTCACCGACCGAAAACGGCACGGCCAGCTTCACCCGCTTGTCGTTACGCAGTTGCTCGAACAATTTCCAGGAAATGTTCCCGGGCGAAATGTCGAGGTTGTACACCGTGTTGAGCACCAACTGCAGCGGACTGCCTTTGGCGCCCACGACCATTTCGTAGCCGAGCGTGCCCTGCTCAAACCGTTGCTGCACGCCCTGTTTGACCAGCAGGATCGCCACCGCAAGGGCCACACCCAACGCCACCGACGCGCCCGTCAGCCACGTGGCCAACGCGCGTTGCCGCATGTTTTTCATCACGATTTTCAACAGATTCATCGCAAGTCCTCCAACTGAACGACCTTTTCAAAACTTTTCATCACGTCCGGGTCATGCGTGACCAGCAGCAGCGAATTTTTGCCGTCCGCACAAATGCGGCGCAGCAATTCCAGCACCGCCGCGCCGTTCTTCGCGTCGAGACTGCCCGTGGGCTCGTCCGCCAGCACCAGCGGTGGCGCGTTGACCAGCGCGCGCGCAATCGCAACGCGCTGTTGTTCCCCGACGGACAAGGCGCGCGGTTTGTGGTGCAGACGATGTTCGAGGCCAACGCTCTTCAATAATTGGATGGCGCGGTCCGCCCCGCCGGTTCCACCGCCGAACATTTGCCCCAGCAACACGTTTTCCAACGCGGTGAAGCCTTGCAGGAGATTGAACGACTGGAACACGTACCCGATGTTCGCGGCGCGGAACCGATCGCGCGCCGCCTCGCTCAACTTGGTTGGATCGGTGCCATTGACGAGGATTTCGCCCTCGTCAGGCAACAGGATGCCCGCGATCAGATTCAGCAGCGTGCTCTTGCCCGAGCCGCTGTGGCCGACCAGAACGGCCTGCTCGTTCGCCCCCAATGTGTACTCGCGCAGGCGGATCACCTCCAGCAGATTGCCGTCCGCTTCGCGGTACGATTTACGCAGGTTGCGCAATGATAATACTTCGTTCATCAATTGACCTCACTGTTCTATGGTTGGGCATGGGCCGCCCCGGACGTCTTTGCCGCCGCATTATAATTGGTAACCAGGGCGTTGTACTTACGGATCGTGGCGTTCAAGTTGGCCGCCAATTCCTCGATCCGGGCGTTGGCTTCTTTCATGCGCTCGTCGCGCAGCGCCACGGCATTCGCCCAATTCGTGATCGACGCCTTCAGTTGATCGCGCTCCACTACAAGTTGCTCGTTGGTCGCTTCGCTCGCGGCTGATTTTTGCTCAGCTTGGAAACGCAACGTTTGCTCGCTGGCCAGCGACGACTTGAGTTGGCTCAAATCCTCGTTCAACCCTCTCAGCGTATTCGCTTGGTCATCGATTTTGGCGGCCTGCTGCAGGCGCACCTGGTCCAATCGATTAACTTCCAGATTCAGGCGCCGGTCACGCCGCCACTGAACAACACACAATGCTGTCAGCGCCAGGACACCAACCAAATTCAAGTATTTCAATTGGTCTTTCATGGTTGCGCCGCGGTGGGCTCGCGGATTTCAACGCCGACTTTCTGGATTCCCGTCGATCGCACCAGATCCAACACATGTACGACCGCGCCATAGCGGACATCCTGATCGCCGCTGATGAACACGCGCAGGTTCTCGTTCGTGCGGTGCCAGGCATTCAGCCGCAACGCCAGCTCGTTTGCGCCCACCGGCTGTTTATCCAGATAGACCGCCCCGGCCTTGTCAACGGAGACACTCGCGAAATCGTTTTTCGTGTCAATGGTTGCCGTGGTCGCCGTCGGCAGATTCACTTTGACGCTCTTCAAGTTGACCATGCTCAAACTCACCAGCATAAAACTGGCGAGCAGGAAAAACATAATGTCGATCAACGGAATGATCTCAATCCGTGCGTCGGATTCCGTCGATTGTTTGGGGCCAAGTTTGACAGGCATGATGCAGGTCTCTGTTACGGTTTGAATGTGGGTGCGGGTTCGGCTTTATTCTGGAGGCTCCGCGCGCGGCGGCTGGCGAACGCCTCCACATCGTACCCGTGGTGTTTGGCCGATTCGACCAGCAATTCGACGTGATTGATCGTCTGTTCCAGCCGGGCCCGGTACCGCGACAAGCGGCGATTGAAAAAATTATACGGCAGCAAACACAGAATCGCCGTGCCCAGGCCGCACGCCGTGGCAATCAGCGCTTCCGCGATACCACCGCTGACCTTTACCGCCGCCAATTCTTCCTGGCCGACGAAACTAAACGACCGCATGATACCCGTCACCGTACCGAGCAACCCCAGCAATGGCGCCAGCGTGATCAAGGTGCCAAGCACCCAGACGTATTTTTCGCCCTTCTCGATTTCGTCGTTGGCCCGCAGTTGCATGGCGCCCAGCAGCGAGGTATGCGCGTGCGCCAAACCCTCGTGAACCGTGTTCAAGAACGGATCGTCAGTGCCATCTGTCATGCGGATGGCACGGTCAAAGTCACCCTCGGTGATGGCGTCAAACGTGGCGCGTAATGCCTTCGGATCGGCACGACGCTGCAGGTTCGTCCACCAGAGCGCCCGCTCCACAATGACGACGAGCGCGCCCAGAAACGCGGCCAGAATCGGCCACATAACCGGCCCGCCCTTGATGAAGAAGTCCACGACGACATTGGCAAGAACGATATGTATCATAAGTTTGCGGTTTGTTTATGGCGTTGCGATTTGAAATCGGATGGCGACATCGTACACACGCATCTCGCCCGCTGAAAACCGCCACTGCTGGCGGACCGTCCGCACGGCGGATTCGTTCAACAGCGGCCAGGAACATGGCTGGATCGCTTCCGCCGAGCTGACCTGGCCATTGGCAGTAACGATGAGACGAACAACCACGACGCCTTCCTGATGTTGCTCAATCGCCTGCATCGGATACTCCGGCGACGGTTGCCGGCCTTCTCCCTGACCAAACGTGAGCTGTTGCACGGCAGTCGACTGCGCGGGGTGCGCCGGCCTTGTGTACGTCGCCTGATCAAGTGGGACGACACGTGTCGGTCCTTCTACTGGCAGGGCAAAGGCAATGGCAGGAGATGGTTGGGCCACGGCAATCGGCGGCGGGGCCATGGCATCCGCCGGCAAGGGCGTGGACGATCCGGGGTTGCCCGCCAAACGCTCCGTTTCCACTGGAGCGGGAGGTTCCTTGCTCAATTCCACCACCAGCCTCTGCACTTTGACAGATTCCGGCGTGGTGACAGATCGGTGCGGACGCCCATACGGCAGCATGAGTCCGAGCACGCCAATCGCCAGACAGCAGAGCCAGCCCACGAGCGTCAGCACGGGAACGAGCGACGCGTCATCGCCCGCTTCGAATCCAATGTGGGCAATCAGATCCGTTGCCGGCGACCCGACCGACTGGATTGTTTCTCGAGCGGTCACAATGCAGCCTCTATATCATTCCTAGAACGCATAGGCGAGCGAGCCAAAGATACCACGGCGCATCCCGTATTGAGCGGCATTGACGCCGACACCGCTCCCGTTGCGCAGTTCATATATGTTGTCGGTCACGTTTACGATGTCCAACCGGGCCTTCACAATCTGCTTGGCTGTAACTTTGAAACTTTGCTCCGCACCCATGTTCAAAGAGTAATACGAAGGCACCGTCCCGCCATTGGGTATCGTCTCGCCGCTCGACGATGTCGAATCCGTTCGCAACCCGCTGCCGTACAGGGCGTCAACATACACGCGCGAGGCGCCAAAGGCCTCGTTCCACGTATACGAGGCCCCAAAGGAACCCGAGACCCGCTGATCGTGATCGAGGTAGATCCAATGATTCTTGACGTACGCCAGATCAGCCGGATCGAACAGGAACTGCGCCGAACTCCAGTCTTCGCCCTGGGCGACCGAGTACGCGACGTTGGCATACGTGGAGAATCCGTTCGTGGCGTAGCTCGCGGTGAACTCCGTGCCATAGATCCGCCCTTTGGCATAGTTGAACGCCGAGAGGATCAGTGTCTGCCCGAACAATCCGTCGTCGAGCTGGTTGTGGGCGTATTTGTAATAACTGTCCACGCCTACCTGCAATCCGGGAATCAACTTCTGGGTCATGCCGGCGTCGAAATAATTCGCGCGCTCGGCCTTGACCGGATCGTCTTGATCCGTACCCGTGGCGTTCGAGGTGCCTTCGAATTTCGCCACGGTGCTTCCCGACACATTTTCCACAGGCGGCGGCGTGAAGTAGCGCGCATACCCGGCGTGCATCGTGGTCGCGTCGGTGGGTTGGTAGATGAGGTTGGCGCGCGGGCTGAGCTGATTTTCGTCGTCAAACGACGAAGAGAACACATCGAAGCGCGCACCGAAGTTGAGCGTGAGCTTGGGCACGATTTTCCATTCGTCCTGCAAATACACGCCGTAAAACAAACCATGGAGCACGTGATCGTCCACGATGGGAAACGCCGGTCCGGTTGGGTTCCCGTCGCTGTCCACGGGAAACACGGTCGTCGTCGAATTGGCAATGACGGTCTCGTCCAGCAACATCAGGCCGCCGCGCAACGTGTGCTGGTCATTGAGCACATAGCTGGCGTCGCCTTGCAGTCCGCCGGAGAAGAGCCTGCGGTCCACATCGCTGGCGACGCCGTTGAAGAACAGGTCGCCTGCGGGATCGGGAGTGAAATGGACGCCGCTATTGCGACCAAAGGCGGAAACTTGAAAATTCAGGTCGCCCGCGGTTTTCTGGTAGGTGACCACACCGTAGTAATTCTGTTCGGTCTGATTCTCGTTGAGGTCGGTGGAATCGAATGTCCCTGGCACCCACGGATTGCCGTTGGGCGAGGTACCCGGGGGAAGACCGGGCGTATTCGGCACTTCGAAGTCACTGTACGACGCGCTCAACATCACGTTCACGCGGCTCGTATCGTCCAGGATGTAAGAAAAATACGAAAACGTCTTGCCTTGGTCCGTTGTATCGTGGATTGGTGTCGCGCTGGACGTGGGATTCTCGATTCCGATCCCGTTGTGGTCGTAACTGCCATCGACAAAGTAGTTCAATTTCCCTTCCGATCCGCCAAACTCGAAGCTCGGACGGAGCGTGTCATAACTGCCGCCATACATTTCCACTTCGCCGCCATTTTCAAACGCGCCGCTCTTCGTCTGGATGTCCACGATGCCTGCCGTACGGAAACCATATTGCGCCGGCAGCGAGCCGGTGATGAGTTGCAGGCTGTCCACAAAGCGTGGATCGAGTTCCAAGCCGAAACCTGTGATGCCTTCCGGCAATAGCGCATCGTTGATCCGGTACTGCAGGTTGGCGTGCTCGCCCCGAACGTGTAAATCCCCGTTCGCCGCGGAATCCTGCGCCACGCCCGGTGCCCGCAAGATCACCTGATTGAATGGCGCGTTGTCACCCTGTGCCTCCGACTCAATTTGCACCTTGGTCATCGAATACGCCGTGGCTCCCAGGTCCGGTTCAATCTGGCTGCGAGCCTGATCCAGTTTGCCATAGACAGTTACTTCGGGCAACTTCGCGGCGTTGGTGACACTTCCTGAAACCGCTGCAGCGGATGCGACCGGCGGAGTGTTGGTCGGCGCAACGGACGGAACAGGCGCGATTGATGGGCTGTTGGTTTCGCTTGTTGTCGAAACGGGTGCGACGGGAGCGTTGTTGGTGGAGGTTGTCGGCGGCACCGGCACGGCCGGCAGGTCGTTGGTCTCAATCAATGGCGAGGCAACCGGTTCGGCTGGACCGGGGGCTTGAATCGCTTCCGGGGAAAGCGTGGCTGGTGGATTGTCGGTTTGGGCCAGAGCGGTGCGGCTGCAAACCAGCGAGGTCAGTGCGAGAAAAACGAAGCGGGCGCAATCAGCACGTACCTGTCGGCCGGGCCGAACGACATATTGCGTGAAGCTCGATCTCATTTCAAATTCCAGTTACCACAAAGCTCGTTCCCCTGATTTCACAGGCTTGAACGCCTGACATGCGGGCAGGAGGCGCCCGTTCATTCTGATTCGTGAGCGTCACATCCGCCATTAGGAGGCACGACTCAACTGTGAATTCAGTTCACGAGTGTGCCGCCCCACATTCCGAGCGGGTGCGACTTCATTACCTGGCTATGCCGAGGCAGCAGGCGGAGCGCGACTGGGGGAGAACGAAAAGGATGGTGTGAGGTACGAGGTGAAATCAAAAACTTCTACACGTGTCTCCAGAACGGGCGCAAAAATGAGCGGCAGGACGTTGGGAACATCCGTGATGGCATTGAGCTGCCACGCACAGGCCGCGCAATCCTTGTGCTCCTGGGCAGGGCAAGAGTCGTGGCAGTGATCATGATCGCGGTGGTCGTGCATGACGCCGAAGAACAGCGCCATGCTTACGTACAGCCCACACACAACTGCTGACAGCCAGTGTTTCATCAGCCAAACGGGAATTTGAATCAACACGAACGGGATGTCAAGTTGCTTGCAGGACCAGTTCCGCGCGCACCATGCCTTCGCCGACAGAATGCTTGAGTTTGAATTTGAGTCTCTCAGCGACGGCTTGCATGGCCAGATTTTCGGGGAGTATCTCCGCCGTGATGCGTTTGAGCTTCTCTTCGCGACCGACTTGCACGAGGCGGCGCAGCAGTTCGGTGCCGAGTCCGCGGCGCTGGAAGCGGTCGCTGATCAGCATGGAGAATTGCGCTGTGTCGCCACCCGGCTCCCGGCTAAGGCGACCGACTCCGAGAATTCTGCGTCCGCTTGCTTTCGATTCCTTTTGTTCCGCGACCAGCGCGATCTCGCGGTCGTAGTCGTTGAAGCAGATCCGCGTAAGCCGCTCGTGGGCGACGCGCTGGTCGAGCGCGATCATGTGAAAGTAGCGCAGGTACACGCTCTCCTCAGACAGCGTTTGGTGGAAGTCCACCATCAACGGCTCATCCTCGGGACGGATCGGACGGATGGTGATCGGTGTACCAGCCTTCAATTTCGCCGTCCAGACGTATTGCGAGGGATACGGGCGAATTGCGAGTTTCGGCAGTTTATCCTCGGTCACATCGGGTTCGTGAAGCACAACGCGGGCATCGAGCGCGACGATCTGTTCGGGCGTCGCAAGCAACGGATTGATGTCGATTTCCTTGATCCAGCGCTGTTCGACAACCAGTTGGCTGAAACGGACGAGCAACTGTTCCAACGCCGCAAGATCAATGGGTGGCCGCCCGCGCACGCCTTTCAATGCCGTAAAGATGCGTGTGCGCTCCATCAAGCGGCGCGCGAGCGTGGCGTTCAACGGCGGCAGCGCCAGCGAGTGGTCTTGGAACACCTCGACGAGTTGCCCGCCCGCGCCGAACAGCAGGACGGGACCAAACTGCGGGTCGATGCTACTGCCGAGGATCAGCTCATAGCCGTCGAGCTTGATCATCGGCTGCACGGTTACGCCCTGAAAATGTTTCGCGCCGGCTTTTTCTGCGACCGATTTTTTGATTGCGGCAAATGCCTTTTTCACGGCGGCGGCGTTGCCAAGGTTCAACTTTACGCCGCCGACATCGGTTTTGTGCGTGATGGTCTCGGAGTAGAGTTTCAACACGATCGGATAGCCGATTTTCTCCGCGAGCATCACCGCCTTCACCCCGTCCTTCGCGATGTGCGTGTCGACAGTCGGGATACCGTAGGCGGTGAGCAATTGTTTGGATTCAAATTCCGTGAGCAATGACCGGCCCGATTTGCGAACTGTGCTGATTATCTTTGTCGCGTGGGCGGTATCGGCCGTGTTTTTATCAGTCCTGCCCGCCAGCGCGGGAGTTTCGTACAGTCCTCGTAAGGCATAATCGTAGCCGCACATGTAGGCGAACATGCGCGCCGCCGTGTCGGGATAGGGAAATGTCGGGATGCCGGCGCGGTTGAGGATCTCCACGCCGGCGGCGACATCGTCGGCGCCCATCCAACTGGCAACCACCGGTTTGCGGAACGTCTTGGCGTACGGCTTGAGTTGTTCCGCCGTCTGCGTCGCATCGGTCATCGCCTGGGGCGTGAGAATCACGAGCAGGCCGTCGGTGCCCGGGTCTTTGGCGGCGATTTCCAGCGTTTTGGCGTAGCGGTCTGCGCCGGCATCGCCGAGCACATCGATTGGATTACTATGACTCCATGCGGCGGGCAAAATCTCGTTCAGGGCCGTCATCGTTTCCCGGGACAACTCCGTCAGTTCGCCGCCGTTGGAAAGCAATGCGTCCACCGCGAGCACGCCGGGGCCGCCCGCGTTGGTCACGATCGTCAGGTGCGGACCTTTCGGACGCGGCTGCTTGGCGAGCACCTCGGCCATGTAAAAGACCTCGGCGATCGTATTCACCCGCAACACGCCGCTGCGTCGGAACGCGGCTTCGAGAACCTCGTCGCTGCCGGTCAGCGAGCCGGTGTGCGAAGCCGCTGCCTTCGCAGCCCCGGCGGTGTGGCCCGGCTTGATGACGATGATCGGCTTCGAAAGCGCGACCTCGCGCGCCGCGGAGAGAAACGCGCGGGCGTCGCCGATGGTTTCCATGTACATGACGATGCTGTGCGTCTTCGGATCGTCACCAAGGTAATCAATCAGGTCGCCCCAGCCGACATCCAGCATCGAACCGACGGAGATGAACGCGCTGAAGCCAACATTCTCGCGCAAGCTCCAGTCCAACACCGCGGTGCAGAGCGCGCCGCTCTGGCTGATAAATCCAACGCTGCCCGGATGCGCCAGCCGGCCCGCGAACGTGGCGTTCAATCCGTTGGGCGGGCGCATCACACCCAAACAATTGGGCCCGATAATGCGCATCTTGCCGCGGCGTGCTTGCTCCAGAATCTGTCGCTCCAGTTCCGCGCCCGATTCGCCCGTCTCTTTGAACCCCGCCGAAATGATGATGGCGGCTTTTATCCCGGCGTTGACGCACTCGCCAATGACGCCCGGCACAGTCTGCGCCGGCGTTACGATCACCGCCAGGTCGATGGATTCGGGAATAACCGCGATGTTTGGATACGCCCGGACGCCCAGCACGCTCGGGTGATTGGGGTTGACCGGATACACCGTGCCGCCAAACGGGCTGCTGATAAGATTCTGAAAAATGGTGCGGCCCACGCTACCATCCTTTTCCGTCGCACCGATGACGGCGACAGTCGACGGCGAAAAGAAAACATCCAGCGGACGGCGCTCCGCGCGAAGAATATCGTGAGCGGGGTCTGTGATGGGTTTATCGGTGCGTTTCACGGCACATTACGGAAACAGTCCGCGGGCCTGCTTGGCTTGGGCAATTCTGCTGATACCGAGCGCGAGGGCGGCGTCACGCATGTAGAGCTTGTTCTTTTTCGCCATTTGCAAGACCTGCTGGTAAGCGACTTCGAGTTGGCGATACAACTTATCGTTCACTTCCGCCTCCGTCCAGAAGAAGCTCTGCAAATCCTGCACCCACTCAAAGTAGCTGACGATTACGCCGCCCGCATTGCAGAGCACATCGGGAATGACGAAAATGTCGTCGCGTTGCCGCAACACGTTGTCAGCTTCGACCGTCGTTGGGCCATTCGCCGCCTCCGCCAGCACGCGGCAGTGGATTTTGCCGACGTTTCTTTCCGTAATCTGGCGTTCGAGTGCCGCGGGAACGAGCACGTCGCATTCGAGTTCCAATAACTGTTCGTTGGTGATTCCCTCGGCGTCTTCGCGGAAGCCTTCGAGGCTGCCGTGCTTCTCGGCGTAATCGATGAGCTTGTTCACATCGAGGCCATTGGGGTTGTGGACGCCGCCGCTAAAATCACTGATACCGATGATCTTTGCGCCGAAACGATGGAGCTGTTGCGCCGCGACGGAGCCAACATTACCGAAGCCCTGAACAACAACACGAGTGCCTTCGGATTGGATGTTGAGATTGTCCAGCGTGCGGTGGACGAGATAAGCCACACCGCGCCCCGTGGCTTCTTTGCGGCCAGCCGAACCACCCAAAGAAAGCGGCTTACCGGTCACGATTTGGGGCACCGGGTTCCCTTCATGCATTGAGTACGTATCCATCATCCACGCCATGATCTGCTCGTTCGTGCCGACATCGGGCGCCATCACGTCGATGTGCGGACCGATAAAGGGAATCATCTCCTGCGTGAAACGCCGGGTCATGCGTTCGAGTTCGCCGCGGCTCATTTTACGGGGATCGCAGGTGACGCCGCCTTTCGCGCCACCGTAGGGTAGGCCGCACAGGGAACACTTCCAACTCATCCACATGGCCAGCGCGGCGACTTCGCCAAGCGTCACGTCGGGATGGTAGCGCAGTCCGCCCTTGGTGGGGCCGACGGAGAGGTGGTGCTGCACGCGGTAGCCGGTGAACATTTCCGTGTGCCCATCGTCCATACGCGTAGGGACCGACACGATCATGGCGCGCTTGGGCATTTTGGTGCGAATGCGTTCGCTTTGCCCGATGTCGAGAAAATCGGCCACGCGATCGTATTGTTGGCAGGCCATTACATACGCCGGGGACTGCATGAACTCATCCAGCATGATTGTCTCCTCCATTCATGGTTTCGGCACCACCACCCGCAACGCGCCCGGCACGATTGAGAACGTCACGGGTACGTCGCCCGCGTCCTCGCCGTCCAATTCAAATGGAGTCGCACTGGGCGCACTGCACACCACGCGCTCAGCCTGAAAATACCGCACGTCGCCCAGATCGATATGCGCTCCGCGTAAAATGCCGTGCCCGTAGCGAAATACGTCCCAATAGCCGCATTTTTCAAACACGCACACATCGAGCAATCCGTCGTCCATCCGCGCTTTGGGAAAGAGAGCGAACCGCCCCCCGTAGAAGCGGCCGTTACCGATAAGCACCGCGACGCCGCCGCCGAGTGGCCCATGGCCGTTGGCGGAAACCTCGACTCGCACGTGTGGTGTCGAGAGCGTTTTGAGGCCCGCCCACACATAACTGAGCGGGCCGATCTTCTTTTTCAATTCCCAACTTGCGGCGCGGACCGCGCGGGCGTCGAACCCGACGCCGGCCAGTTGGACGAAGTAGCGCGTCGTGCCGTTCGATTCGGCGCACGCCAGATCGATGGTGCGCGTGTGCCCGCCCTCAACGACAGCCCAGGCGGCCGCGACGCGGCGTGGAATGTGGAGTTCTTGCGCGAAGACATTGACCGTGCCCAGTGGCAACACGCCCAGGGCCGTGCGAGATGTCCCGATGCCGTTGATGACCTCGTTGATCGTGCCGTCGCCACCCGCCGCGACAATGACCTTGAAACCATCCTTTACCGCCCTGGCGGCCAGCAATTTCGCATCGCCCGTGCGCTGCGTCGGCGCCACGGTGACGGATGGCCCGGCCTTCGTCTCCAAGAATCGGTGGACGCGCCGGGATTTTTCGCCGCGCGCCGCGGGGTTGAAAATGACGAAGAGCTTGTCCATTGTTGGAAAACGCGTCTATTCTAGGCGAGAATCCAAGACAAGCCAAATACGAACTCGTGGAGGCATACAATGAAAGCGCTCAAAGTCATTTTGATCGTGGTGGCCGTTCTGGTCGTGCTCGTGATTTTGGTGGTCGGGTTAGGAGTCTTTTTTACGGATCGTTACCTGCAGTCGCCCGCGTTCAAGGAACAGGTCCTGAAAACCGCGCACGACGAATTGGGCGTGGACGTGCGTATCGACGAGATGCATGCCTCGCTCTTCAGCGGAGTCGCGCTACGCGGCGTGACGATCGGCAATCCGCCCGGTTTCTCCAATAACCTGGTCACGGCGGACGCATTCGTCTTGCGGTACCGTCTCCTGCCGTTGCTGAGTCGCCGTGTGGAAATTGAGCAGCTCTCGCTCGACAAGCCGGTCATCGCGCTCGCGCAAAATGAGGCCGGCGAGTGGAATTACAGCAAGATTGGACCCAAGGAAAGCGAAGCCAAGCCCGCGCCCGCCGCACCGCCGGCGGCCACCCCGGCAAAGCCCGAAAACGCCTCACCGGGGAAGAGCGCCCCGGTCGACATCGTCCTCTCCAAGCTCGCCCTCACGCAAGGCGCGATTTCCATGGTCAGTGCCAGTAACAAGCCGCTTGTGAACGTGGACGGGATCAATTTCTCCAGTTCGGTGAGGCTCACGGACAACAAACTGGCCGGCACCGGCAAGGCGGGCATCGACAAGATCAATCTATCCGACAAGTTGATTGTGGAGAAAGTGGGCACATCGGTGACGCTGGGGTCGGACGAGGTAAAACTGTCGTCACTGGAAGGCCAATTGGCTGACGGAAAGATTTCCGGCGATGTGACTGTGAATTACGGCACGGGTCTGGAATACATCGTGAACGTGCAGTTGCAGGACAGTGACATGGTCAAACTCCTGCAACAGGCTGGCGCCAAGCCTGTGACGACTGGAAAGCTGAACGTAACGACGGCGCTAGAGGGTACCGGTGGCTTGCCAACCATGGTCGGCACCGGCCGTGTCGAGATCGTCAATGGCAAGTTCATGGAGATACCGCTTCTGAACCTGCTCGCCACGATGTTGCAGGTGAACGTGCTCCGGAACATAAATTTCACACAGTTTCTGGTGGAGTTTTCGATCAGTAACAATGTGATGCAAACACCGGTCATCCGCCTGGTCGCACCGGGGGTGCAGATCACGGGCAAGGGCACCGTATCGCTCGACAAGTACACGCTGAACCACGACATGACTCTGACCTTCGCCAAGGGCGTCCTTAACAACGCGCCGGAGATCGCAATACTATTCGCCTCACAGCCGGACGGTTCGCTGTCGTTGGATTTCAAGGTTACAGGTCCCTACAATTCACCAAAAACGGATTTGACGAAACGTCTGGCTCAGAGCGTCGGGCCAAAACTGCTGGAGCGAGGTTTGCGGGAATTGCTGCCCTAGCCCCGCCATGCGCATCATTGCCGGGATCGCCAAGGGGATGACGCTGGTCGTGCCGCGCATGGGCGTTCGCCCGACGGCGGACCGGATCCGTGGGGCGATTTTCTCGAGCCTTGGCGAGCGTGTCGTCGGAGCGCGGGTGTTGGACCTGTTCGCCGGGACAGGAGGGCTGGGACTCGAAGCAGCCAGTCGCGGGGCCGAGTCCGTGATATTTGTGGAATGTGAGCGGAGCGCGTTGGAATGCCTGGACAAGAATACTCAGACATTCCAGAGAAACCGCGAGGTGACGTGCGTGCTTTCCGTCGCTCGCATTGCGGTTGACATCCAGATCCAGAGGCTCGTCTCCAGCGGCGAAACCTTCACGCTCATCTTTGCCGATCCGCCGTATGGCGCGATGGCGCAGGAACTACTGCGCGATGAGACGCTACCGCGATTGCTGGCGACTGAGGGACTGCTTGTGCTCGAATCAGCGAAGCGTGATGCGCTGACCGTAGATGCGCCATGGGAACGGGTGCGCGGGTCGGCTTACGGAGACACGCAAGTAAACTTCTTGCGCCGGGTGATGGCGTCAGCCGACGCCCACAGTTGAAAACTTCTCCGCCAGTTCCTCGTTAAGCATGCTGGCTACCAGCGGCAGGCGCTTTTCAACCTTGCGGACTGCGTCATGGGCTTCCGTTGGCTTGCCCATTTCGGCGTAGGCGAGACAGAGCCAAACCCACGGGGTCGCGTCGCCGGAGTTGATCGCAATCGCTTTCTGATAGGCCTGCACGGCTTTTTCGTACCGCCCCTGGAGATGATGCACGTTGCCGAGGTTGTTCCATGCGACGACGAAGTTCGGTTTCAGCGCGATGGCCTTTTCGTACGCGTCAACGGCGTCCCCGTAGTTGCAGCGGGCGGCGTAGGCGTCGGCGAGATTGCACCAAGTTTGGGCATCGCCCGGGCGCGCGGCCAGCAGTTGGGTACAGGTGGAGATCAACTCGGGGTGCTTGCCCTGTTTCTTGTATGCTTGAGCCAGACGCATCAGGGCGCACTGATTGTTGGGCTGCTGCTTGGTAAGCTCGGTGCAAAATGCGATCAGGTCAAAGTCATCTTCCTGCTTTTCGTAGGCCGCATCGAGGTGCGTCCAGGCGCGCTCGTCTTCGGGATGAAGGCAGACAATCTCCTTCGAAAATGCCATCAGATCAATTGACTCGGCGCCTTCTTTGGTGCTCAGTTGGACGAATGTCCACGCGTGCCGATTGCCGGGGTGAACCTTGATGATGTCCTCGCAGAATTGCACAAACTCCACGGACCGGCTCTCTTGGGTGCAAATCGCATATAGCTTGGACCACGCTTTGGGGTGGTCTGGCTTCTTGCGGATGGTCTGTTGATATCGTGCTATCAACCAGTTAGCGAGATGTCCCTGCATAAACCCTGAACTTCACGAGCTTCCTAGTAGCAGCCTGTGGGCCATCCTGTTCCCCGCAGCCAGAACTCAGTAATTTCCCCTAGATGGTGTTGGGGAGGCGTGTTACTCGACGATCCGCATCTGGACGGCGTTGATGAGTTTGTCGCGGGCGAGGATGTCGGAAATGATTACCACCTGAGCGCCTTTGACGAGCAGACCGCGATCCAAGAGCGCCTTCTCGGCGCGGAGAATTGTGACTTCGGGGTCATCGCTGAATTCGATCACATGCGGGGTGACACCCCAGTACAGGTTGAGCTGGTTGCAGAGGCGTTGGGCGTTGGTGAATGCAAAGATGGGGGACGGCTCGGGCCGCAGCCATGATGTGTACTGGGCCATGTGGCCGTAACGGGTAAAGACGAGAATGCCCTTCGCTTTCAACTCATTGGCCATGACGACGGCGGAGCGCACGATCTTCTGGCGTTCCTCGGTCAACTCGACCTTGTCGGCGAAATGGGCGCCACCGCTACGTTCAATGCGCTGGGCGATGCGGTCGAGGACTTCGAGGCATTCGAGCGGGTATTTGCCAACGGTCGTCTCACCGGAAAGCATAACGGAGTCAGCCTGCTCGAACACCGCGTTCGCCACGTCCGTCACCTCGGCGCGAGTGGGCATCGGGTTTTCGATCATGGATTCCAGCATGTGGGTCGCGACGATGACGGGCTTGCCGTAGCGAATACAGGCCTTGACGGTTCGACGCTGGATGATCGGCAGTTCTTCGTAGGGGCATTCGATACCGAGATCGCCTCGCGCCACCATGATACCGTCCGCCGCGTCGATCAGATCGAACAGATTTACGACCGCCTGTTGGTCTTCGATTTTGGCGATAATTCTGGCGTCGCAGCTGCGGGCACTGAGAATTTTGCGAAGTTCCTCGATGTCCTTGCGTTCGCGAACGAAAGACAGGGCGATTGCGTCTACTCCCAACGAAATTCCCAGCTCGATGTCCTGGCGATCCTTTTCAGTGATAGACGGCATGCTGATCTTAACGCCGGGAAGATTGATGTGGCGACGGGAACCAAGTTCCCCCTCTGTAAGCACCTCACAACGCATGCGCCGATGCAGTTTTTGCAGGACCCGCAACCGGATGACCCCGTTGTCCACGAGCACCGTGTCGCCCTCGTGGATGTCGTTGACGAGGTTCGGGTAATTCACGTCTACGGATTTCTCTTCCTCGCTTTGGGCGCCTTTGACCGTGAACTCGAAGATATCGCCCGGTTTGAGTTCCAGCGGGATGGGGAGATCACCCGTGCGGATGGCGGGGCCTTGCGTATCCATCATAATGGCACACGGGATGCCGACCTTCTCTGAAGCGTCGCGAACACGCTGAAAGACCTCGCGGGTCCACTCGTGCGTGGCGTGGCTCATGTTCAACCGGGCGACGTTCATTCCCGCCTGAATCATCTTCCCCAGCATCTCCGCCGATTCGGTGCTGGGCCCTATCGTGCAAGTGATCTTGGTATGTCTCATACGTGCTGTCGTCGACCACACATTAAACGCCGGCGAGCGAAAAGAAAAGATTGCAAAACGCGCCTGTGAAAATTATCGTCGGGGGTGAGGGCAGGGAGGTTTATGTGAAGATTGCGGTCTACCCCGGCAGTTTCGATCCCATCACCAACGGTCATCTCGATATTGTCCGTCGAGCTGCCAAAATGTTTGACCGGGTGATTGTGGCGGTCGCGATCAACGAGGAGAAGAATCCCCTGTTTACCGTGGACGAGCGTGTGCGCCTGGTAACCGACGCGGTCCATGGGCTGCGGAACGTGGTGGTGGACGAATTTGAGGGGTTGCTGGTGGAATACGCCCGGCGCAAGCGGGCGAGCGTGGTGGTGCGCGGACTGCGGGCGGTATCGGACTTCGAGTTTGAATTCCAGCTCGCCTTGATGAACCGCAAGCTGGATTCGCGCATCGAAACCATCTTCTTGATGACCAAGGACGAATACACGTTTATCAGTTCCCGGCAGGTCAAGGAGATCTGCCAACTGGGCGCCGACGTGAGCAATTTCGTGCCGCGCGGTGTCGAACGCGCGATGAGACGCAAGTTTGGCCCAACGCGCGCGGACTGATTTCCGGGCGGGTAGGGCGAAAGGGAGCCATGAAAATCAATGTGAAGCGTATCCCACCAGATGGGGAAACGATACGCGGCAGCGATCCTTCCTCAATCATGGAATTGGACGAACCTGATGCCCGTTTCGAACACGAGGTGGAGTATGAATTGCAGGCGCAACTGCAAGGGAATGCGCTGCTGGTCACGGGCTGGCTGAACACGCCTGCCACGCTCCGTTGCAGTAGGTGCTTGCGGGCGTTCGAGTTACCGCTGCGCGTGGGGGAGTTTATCTTCCACCAGGAACTGCAGGGTGAGGACTTCGTGGACTTGACGGCCAATATGCGGGAAGATATTATCCTCGAACTTCCACAACGGGCATTGTGCCGTGAGGATTGCCGGGGGTTGTGCCCGCACTGTGGCAAGGATTTGAACAAGGGCACGTGTCGCTGCAAGCCGTCGGAGGGCGATTTGCGCTGGCAGGCGCTGGACAATCTGAAACTGAAATTGAAGTAACGGAGAATATTTTCATGGGCGTCCCGAAACGTAGAATGTCAAAGATGCGCTTGCGCACGCGCAAGGCCTCGCATCGTCCTTCGGCACCACAGTTGTCTGTCTGCTCCCAGTGCGGCGCGCGGGTGCGGTCACACCGTGTATGTCCGTCCTGTGGTTACTACAAAGGTCGCCAGGTCACCTCTGTAACCGCCGCCTGACCTTCCTGCGATGAAACTGGCCATCGATGCGATGGGTGGAGATTTCGCCCCCCAGAACATCGTTGCCGGGGCGGTGGAGGCGCTTCACGACAATAGCCATATCACCCATCTGCACCTGGTGGGTGACAAGACGCGCGTCGAAGCGGAATTGCGCAAACTTGGCTCTCCCGACAGTCGTATCGAGATCGTCCATGCCAGCGAAGTGATCGAAATGGACGATTCGCCGACGCAAGCCGTGCGGCGCAAGAAAGACAGTTCGATGAGCCGCGCCATCGATCTCGTGAAGAACGGCACCGCCGACGCGATTGTCTCAGCAGGGAACACCGGCGCCCTACTCACCGCCTCACATCTCAAGCTGCGCACCCTGGAGGGCGTAGACCGCCCGGGTTTGGCGGTGCTTCTGCCCGCGCCGCAGAATATTTTTGTCCTGATGGACGCGGGCGCCAACCTCGAACCGCATCCCTCCAATCTGGTTCAGTACGCCATCATGGGCAGCATGTATTCCAAAGAGATTCTGGGATACGATCGGCCGCGAGTCGCCGTGCTGTCGATCGGCACGGAGGAGATGAAGGGAAATGAGTTGACGCTGGAAGCGCATCGCCTGCTGAAGCAAACGGATTTGAATTTCGTCGGCAATATCGATGGCCATGATTTGTTTGCCAACCATGCCGATGTGGTGGTGACCGACGCATTCGTCGGCAACGCGGTGTTGAAGGCCTGCGAAAGCACCGCGCGGCTGGTCGGCCACTGGTTGAAGGACGAAATGACGAAGAACCCGTTGCGGATGTTGGGAGGATTGCTCGCCTACGGGGCGTTCACCTCGCTCAAACGCAAGGCGGACCCCGACGAATATGGCGGGGCCGTGCTGCTGGGCATCAACGGGATTTGCATCAAGGCGCACGGCGCCAGCTCGCCCAAGGCGGTAAAAAACGCCATGCGCGTGGCCACCGAGTTCGTGGAATGTCAGTTTAACGAAAATATCATCCGTGAAATCAGGAAGTTCCATGACAAAGTCCAGCAAACTCAATTTACGCAATCCCAGGTCGAAGCAGCATCTTAGGCCCGTGCACATCGTCGGCACGGGCTCCTACGTACCGGACCACGTGCTCACGAATGCCGATCTGGAGAAATTGGTGGACACTACCGACGAGTGGATCGTGTCGCGCTCAGGCATCAGGGAGCGCCGCATTGCGCCCGATTGGATGTGCACCTCCGACATGGCGGCCGAAGCGGCGCGCCGCGCGATGGAACAAGCCAACGTGCGCGAAGACGAGATCGATTTGATCATTTGCGCCACGATCACGCCGGACATGCCGTTCCCTGCGACGGCGTGTCTCGTCCAGCAGAAAATCGGCGCGCGCCGCGCGGCTGCCTTCGACATGGAAGCGGCCTGCTCGGGATTCCTGTATGCGATGGAGATCGGGCAACAATTCGTCACATCGGGTACTTACAATACCGTGCTGATCATCGGCGCCGAGAAACTTTCCACGATCACCGACTGGCAGGACCGCAGCACATGCGTGCTTTTCGGTGACGGCGCGGGCGCGGCGATCCTGCGCAGCCGCGGCGAAGAAGCCGGGCACGGAATTCTGACGACGTGCATGGGCGCGGACGGTTCGCAGGCCGACATTCTCTTGATGCCCGCCGGCGGCGCGCGCTATCCCGCGACGAAGGAATCCGTGAGCGCCGGCATGCACCATTTGAAAATGGCCGGCAAAGAGGTGTTCAAGAACGCCGTGATTGCCATGCAGACTGCCGCAGAAGAGGCGTTGCGACGCTGCAACCTGACCATCAACGACATCAAGTGTGTCATCCCGCACCAGGCCAACATCCGCATCCTGGAAGCCATCGCCGACCGGATCGGCGCGCCCATGGACAAGGTGTATGTGAACCTGCACCGCTACGGCAATGTGTCCGCCGCGTCCGTCGCCATCGCGCTCGACGAAGCCGCCCGCGAGGGACGCTTCCAGCACGGCGACCTGATTTTGCTGGTCGTTTTCGGCAGCGGTCTGACGTGGGCCTCTTGTGTAATCCAGTGGTGACCTGGGTTGCGCGCCTTCAATTGACAGCATAGATGTCAGGTGCTAGATTGCGCCACAGTCTTTTGGTGAGAAATTATGGGCGCTACTAGGAGAGACATTTCAGGAGTTTTTAAGGCGGAGCTTGATGGCTCGCGCAAGGCGGCTGTTCTCGACAAGGTTTTCGACCTCAGTCCCAAAGGCATGACGTTTGTGACCGATACGTTCATGCCCGAGTGGATGGAAGTCGGCGTGGAGATGCGCTTGCCCAATCTGGGTGCGCGCAGGGATCAACATACGGACATCGACTGTCGCGGTGTCGTCGTGCAATGCGCACGGCGCGAGCAGGGCAAGGGCTTCAAAGTGGTGCTGATGTTCCTTGACCTGCCGAAGCGGGCGCACGCCCAGCTTACAGCCGCTCCCTCCGCTGTCGCTCCCCTGAGCATCTCGATCGCACGCTGACTTTTATGGAATACCTTCACAGCCTTCTCAAATTTGCCGTCAACATGGGTGCTTCCGACATCCATGTGAAACCCGAACATCACGCGACCATTCGCATCTCCGGCGAATTGTTCCCGGTGCAGGTGGATCCCCCGACGAAGGAACAGGTCGAGGAAATTGTCCGGCACATGCTGCCCAAGCACCTCGAAGCCCGCCTCGACCGCGAGAAGGAAGCCGATTTCTCGTACATCGAACCGGCGCTCGGCCGGTTCCGCGTCAACGCGTATTACCAACGCGGACACATGGCCTTCGCAATGCGCTACGTCAAGATGAAGGTCCCGACGTTCAAGGATTTGAACCTCCCGGATACGCTGGGCAAAATCGCCGGCTCGGAACGAGGAATCATCCTGGTCACAGGTCCCACGGGTTGCGGCAAGTCCAGCACGCTGGCCGCGATGATTCAGCACATCAATGAAACCGAGAAATGCCATGTCGTCACGCTTGAAGACCCGATCGAGTACATCTTCGAGGACAAACAATCGGTCATTGAGCAGCGCGAAGTCGGGCTGGATACGCTGAGCTTCGAACGGGCGCTGGTCCACGTCATGCGCCAGGATCCCGATGTCATCATGATCGGTGAAATGCGCGACAGCCAATCATTCATGGCCGCGCTCGCCGCTGCGGACACGGGCCATCTCGTCATCACGACCTTGCACACAACGACGGCGTACTCGGCCATTGGGCGTACGCTTGATTTCTTTCCCGCGCACGAACGCGACCAGATTCGCCGCCAGATCGCCGCCAACCTGCGCGCGGTCGTCTGCCAGCGCCTCATCCCGGCCGTCAGCGGCAGCGTCGTCCCCGCCGTCGAGATCATGATCAACAATGGGACCGTGCGCAAGTTCATCGAACAAAATCTCCTCGACAAGCTCTTCGCTGCCGTCGAGACCGGCGGCGACGACGGCATGCAGACCTTCAACCAGGCCCTCTACAAGCTCGTGAAGGCCAAGCTGATTACGGAAGAAGAAGCCCTCATCAAAGCCACCAATCCCGAAGCCCTCAAGATGAACTTCCGCGGCATCTTCCTCGACGAATCCCGCCGCATCCTCGCCAACGCGTAGAAGCTTCCAAAGGCTACTCACCATCCTGCGTGCCCTAGCGAGCCGTGTTAGTGGGGTGGGCGTCCCGCCCGCCTGAATCTAAAGTGCCCATGGAGGGCGAGCTCCGAGAAAGACTCGCGACTCCCGTCGGAGCTCCCGCCGAGCCGCTGTCGTTGATGTGCTCTATCCCCTTATCACTCAAGAGGATAATCCCTGACTGCGCTGCGAAACCAATTTGGGTTCGTTTCGCAGTTTCATATGTTTTGCAGCCACTCTCCTCGCAGCAAACCCGGGCAACAAGACAGCCGCAAGATGCGCCATCGACTCTCTCCCCTTCATATCAAAGAACTGGATGGAGTATACCCGCGCTCCCAAACCGCGTCCAGCAAAATTATCGATTTCTGATAATTCAAGCACCCCCCCGACTTGTCACCCTGAGGCAGCTTGCCCTGATCGAAGTCAAAGGGAAGGGTCTCTGTTGTTTTTGGGGAATAGTGAATTCCTTGATCACAACTCTTTCTGACGAGCTCCTTCCGGCATCTGTCTACCGCAAGCTTGTCGAACCGTTTTTCCCCGATTAGAATTGGAATCTGTTCCACTCTCATGGAGTGAAACTCGTCACGGCGTGACTGCTGATTTGTGAGAAGTTTGATGACCGATGTGTTTTCCAAGCAAGAGCGTTCCCGTGTAATGGCCGCGGTGCGGTCAAGAGGCAACAAAGTCACTGAGTTGCGTTTGGTTTCTATTTTTCGGGCACACGGTATCAAGGGCTGGCGGCGTCACCAGCCGATACCGGGAAAGCCGGACTTTGTCTTTCGGCGCGAACGTGTGGCTGTTTTCGTTGACGGATGTTTCTGGCACGGGTGTCACGTTCACGGGGAATGCCCAGCAACAAATCGGGCGTACTGGTGTCGCAAACTTGCACGGAACAAGGCTCGTGATCGAAGAATCGTCCCCAACAAGAATTTGATGTTTGAAGGTTCATCGCAAATCGATTATCGGTTATAGGCAAATCGCATGAAGTGTCAAAGGATAGTGAACCGACGTTCATAACGGACCCGACGGCATGTTGTTGAACCCCGAACGAATTGCAGCCAGAGAGAAGCTTATTCTTGCTGGCTTGTATCTCTCGAAATACGATTCGCTTGGCCTGAAGAAACTTGGCTTTGAAAGCTTCGTCGAGGCGTTCAACGTAATCGGTTACGCTCTGGGATCAAAGCCTGCCTCCATAAAGAACTACCGCGATGAGTTTGACCCTTTGTTTCCGAATCGCCGGAAGGGCTGGCACAAGCGTGCAACCCGCGAATACTGCTTGAAGGTGTTCAAGGAATATAAACAACTTGATGTCGAATCATTCACTGGCCTAATAAAATCCTTTGCCGGGTACGACGAAAACCTGTGGAGTGAAGTTCAACCGAAGGGAGGCAAAGGAAAGGGCGAATTGCAATTCGCGAAAAGACTGGTTACCGGCCTGGCTGCAGAGCATTACTTTGAGTCCGTTAGTCCAAGCCTTCGCGAATTCAAAGATTACTCCGTAGAGAACACAACGCGTCTTGGCTGCGGGTATGACTTTCGGCTACAGGCTCGCGCACAAGCGGATTTCTTGGCAGTGGAGGTCAAAGGTTTGACGGAACGAGTGGGAAGTTTGTCGCTGACACCCAAGGAACACGAAGTTGCAGCGGCGCTGGGAGAGCGATTTTTTCTTTTCGTCGTAAAGAACTTCCGGGAATCACCATTTCACGAAATCTTCAGGAACCCGCTATCGGGCGGGCTGAGGTTCAGGAAGAAGGAGCGCGTAACGGTTCACGTTTCGTGGTTGGCCAGCGTGTAGTGCCAGCGATAATCTAGGAGAACGCTATGCTTGACTTGGCAATCTCAGTCAATACGGATTCGAGAAGAACAACGATCATTGAAACCAACCGCGGAGTGAAACTGAAGGCGCCGGCGTGGCCTCAGGATTGTGATTTTCAACTGGTGGCCTTTGCGCCGTCAGGGAAGAACTGCGAAATCATTTGGACCGAGAATTTGGCCGAAGACATCGGCAAGGCACTCATAGCCCTCGCCGGGTCGGCGGCTTTGAAGGGCCAAAAGCCGGATTGGTATCTCAGGTTGGAACGGTGTGCGAAGGGAACGAATTCGCCGTGAGATCAGAGGATTCTTTGGTGCGAGGACGCTGGCCAATCTGTACAAGTCGTTGACAATGCCGCCTCCGCTATGGAGGGGTTAAGCAAAGACCTTTTCGAAGGACTCCTGCATCTGCGCCGACCTCACCCGAGATCGCTCAATATATTTTGCCTGCTCTGCCTCTATGATCGCCTTGAGCTTAGCGTTTAGCTTGTCCGTATTATCGAGCTTCGTCTTCTTGAAGTTGAGGACACGAAAACCCGTTAGCATGCACGAGAACATGCCAACTTCCATGAGCACATCGTCATCGTCATCGAGTTCCATCACATAGGATGGTTCACCTGTACCAAAAGAGACATAATACACGTCGTCTTCCTGGTCGTAATACTCGCTTGGTTGGATGGTCACTGGTTGTTCACAGTTAATCATCATGTCATCGTCCTCTATGCGGTTTTGAACTCTTCACCCGGTTTCGGATTATTGACCGGGAACACCGTACAAATCCGCTTACTACTACTATCAATCACTACCGCGAAATATACCCCATTTGCGGGCGCAACGCCAATACCCGGTTGTATCAGGATGTGGCTGAATTGCTTATAGTATAGAAACTGATAAATCTCTCGTTTGTGGTGCCTCACCGTATCAGGAAGGATCAGTGTAGTGGCGATTTTCTCTCCGTTTAACGGATAATAGCTCCTTTCTGGAGCGTTGCATATTGTGTTCCATTTTCCCTGCGAAAGAGTCACGTCACCGTGATATTTCGTGGGGAATATGGCCTTTCCAAGCGGTCCAAATGTGATGTCTGGCACGTATGGATTCCTCGATTAATCGAATTACAAAGAACCGCGTCTCTGCCAAGGCCTCATTTACTTTCGCCCGAGCAGTTTTCCTTGCAACCGTTGCCTTTTTGAGTGCGGTCAATTCTACCTGTTCTTACCGTTGTACTGCAAACGCCCCAAACTGATTGGCATCACTGGAGCCATGCTTGACCGCTTAGGCGGGAAATACTGTTGCATATGCCCCGGCACAATGCAAGCGCTTTGTTACAAACGCAATGATTGCCACAATTTGACACTCTTCGGCACTTTCAAACTGTACCAATACCGAATCTCTTGGCTCGTTGAAATCCGGCATACGCCTGCTATACTCGCCATTTGTTCATGGGCGAGCACTAGATCTATGGAAGATACGATCGCAGCCATTTCGACTCCGATTGGCGAAGGCGGCATTGCCATTATTCGCGTTTCGGGGTCACGTGCTTTTGAGGTCGCGGATCGGCTGTTTCACTCGCGTCGCGGCAGGGCCACTGAGTTCCCCTCACATACTCTGCATTTTGGGACCATCGGCAACAACGGGGACGTCATCGACCAGGTGATGCTGGCAGTGATGCGTGCGCCGCGTACGTACACGAAGGAAGACACAATCGAGATAAACTGCCACGGCGGCGTGCTGACCGCTCGCAAGGTGCTGGCTCTTTGCCTGCAAGGCGGCGCGCGGCTGGCTGAGCCGGGGGAATTCACCAAACGCGCCTTCCTGAATGGCCGTCTCGATCTGACCCAGGCGGAGGCGGTGATGGATTTGATCCGCGCCAAATCAGACCGCGCTCACACAGCGGCCATTCATGAGATGGAGGGTCATCTGTCCGCAAAAGTCAACCAGGCGCGGGATCGCCTGCTGACGATCCTTGCACATATCGAAGCGCATATCGATTTTCCAGAGGAGGATCTCGGTGCCCAGGTCCGGGAGGATCTCGTGCGGAACACTGAGGAAATCCTGCAATTTGTCCAAACGCTCCTCGCAACGGCCCGTGAAGGCAAAATTCTTCGAGACGGCATTTCCGTGGCAATCGTCGGACGCCCGAACGCTGGAAAGTCCAGTTTGCTCAATGCGCTGGTCGGGAGGGATCGTTCCATCGTCACGCCAATCCCGGGGACAACCCGCGACACGATCGAAGAGAGCGCTAGCATCTCCGGCGTCCCGTTTCGTTTCACTGATACAGCCGGGATACGAACCGCCCGTGGAACTGTCGAAGCGCTCGGCGTCGACCGCAGTCGCAAAGCATTGGAGACAAGCGAGATCGTGCTGCATATCTGGGACTCATCAAGGCCACACAGCACTGCGGATCGACGGATTCTCGAGATGTCTCGAGGCAAGAGCGCGCTGCATCTGCTCAACAAGTCAGATCTGCCATCTCGACTTCGCCTTCCGCGAGAGATTGCCGTGAGCGAGTCTGTTCGTGTATCAGCCCTTACGGGCACTGGCTTGGATGCATTGCGTGAAAGACTTGTAAGCCTTGCATACTCTGGGAATGTCGGCATGGTTGGCGTGGATGTCGCGATTAACGAGCGTCACACCAGTTTACTGGAGTCCGCATATAAATACTTGACACAATCTAATCATATGTTATCGAGCTCCGAACCACTGGAGCTTGTCTCTCAACAATTACGTAGGAGCCTGGACGACATTGGTGAAATTGTCGGCAAGACAAGCACCGAAGACATACTCGACAAGATATTCAGCACATTCTGCATCGGTAAATGAGCAATACGTTCACATATCCGAAGCGCTACGATGTCATTGTGATCGGAGCTGGGCATGCCGGAACCGAGGCTGCCCTGGCAAGCGCTCGAATCGGTTGTGAGACGTTGTTGCTGACAACCAACCTCGACACCATAGGCCAAATGTCCTGCAATCCAGCCATCGGTGGCCTTGCCAAGGGTCATCTCGCACGAGAGATCGACGCGCTCGGCGGCGAGATGGGTATCAACACCGATCAGACGGGTATTCAGTTTCGGATGTTGAACACCAAGAAAGGGCCATCCGTTTGGGCCCCGCGCGCCCAGTGCGATAAGAAGGCTTATCAATTCCGCCTAAAATGGGTGGTAGAGCAGCAACCGCATCTCGATGTTAAACAGGCCATGACCGACGACATCATTGTGGATGGCGACGAAGTCTGCGGTGTCGTCACGAAGATGGGTGTCCGATACGTGGGTTCGGCTGTCATCGTGACAACGGGAACCTTCCTCCGCGGCCTGATTCACATCGGAGAGTCGAAAATGGAGGCTGGACGAGCTGGCGAGCCAGCAGCGTATTCGTTGTCCGACAGCCTAAAGCGGCTTGGTTTCGAACTGGGTCGGCTCAAAACAGGCACGCCACCACGACTCAACAGGCGGTCGATCGACTTCTCGAAAATGGCCGTTCAACCAGGGGAAGATCCAATTCCATTCTTTTCTTATCGCACTCCCCGAACGTTCCACGTGGAACAATTGCCTTGTTACCTTACATCAACGACCGAAAAGACACGCGAGGTCATCCAAGCCAACTTGCACAAGTCGCCGATGTATTCAGGGCAGATTCACGGCATCGGTCCGCGCTACTGTCCATCCATCGAAGACAAGTTCGTGAAGTTTGCGGAGAAGGAACGCCACCAAATCTTCTTGGAACCAGAAGGACGGGCGACAGACGAATTCTACGTGAATGGCGCTTCGACCAGTCTCCCCGAAGACGTGCAAAATCAAATGATCCGCACCATCGTTGGACTCGAGAACGCGGAGATCATGCGACCGGCCTACGCCGTCGAATATGATTACAGCTTACCTCACCAACTTCATCCGACATTGGAAACGAAGCGCATTCAGAACCTGTATTTCGCCGGCCAAATTAACGGCACATCCGGTTATGAAGAAGCTGGGGCGCAGGGCCTTGTAGCCGGTATGAACGCCGCATTAAAAGCCAAGGGGCTTGAAGCTATAATACTCACGCGCGCTGACAGTTACACTGGCGTTCTCATTGACGACCTCATAACAAAAAGCACAGATGAGCCATATCGAATGTTCACGTCCCGAGCAGAGTATCGACTATTGCTTCGGCAAGATAACGCCGATCTTCGTCTGACTCCACTTGGCCGCAAGGCTGGCTTGGTCGGTGACGAGCAATGGAGTCTCTTCCACAACAAGCAAGTCGCTGTTGAGCGCGAACTCGATCGCCTGCGGAAGTCACGCGATGGCTCTCACACCTACGCGGAAATTCTCCGTCGGCCGGAAGTCACATACAGGTCACTTCCCATTGCTGATGCAAGTATCTCTGAAGAAGTCGCCCAGGAAGTTGAAATCCAATTGAAGTATGAAGGCTATATCGCCAGAGACATCGAACAAATCGAGCGCTTCCGAAAGCTGGAGGACAAGACAATTCCCCTCTGGATCAATTATGATTCAATGGACGCTCTGAGGTTTGAGTCGCGCCAGAAGCTCACTCGATTCCGTCCTCACTCAATTGGCCAAGCATCTCGTATTCCTGGGGTTACGCCGGCGGATATCGCGATTCTGTTGGTCTGGCTCAAGCGTGCTGCAAAATCTGTTGCCTGACAAAAGCGACTCTAGCTATAGTTGCTGCACGTCAAGAATTCGTTCTCGAAACTCGTCGAAGAGCATTTCCGCGTCGTGCGGCCCTGGCGAGGCCTCAGGATGATATTGAACGCTGAAAATCGGCAGCTTCTTGTGACGCATTCCTTCTACGGTCTTGTCATTCAAATTGATTTGCGTGATCTCAACGTCGTCGCGATTCAAGCTCTGCGGATCGACCGCGAATCCGTGGTTCTGTGATGTGATCGAAACCTTTCCACTGGGCAGGTCCTTCACCGGCTGGTTTGCGCCGCGGTGTCCGAACTTCAACTTGAACGTCCGTCCTCCAAACGAGAATCCCAGAATCTGGTGACCAAGACATATTCCGAAAATGGGAACTTCGACCATAAGATCACGAACCGCGTTGTGCGCATAGTCCAGCGCTTCCGGATCTCCCGGTCCATTGGAGAGAAATACGCCGTGCGGCTTGTAAGCCATGACTTCATTGGCTGTTGCGGTCGCTGGCACGACCTGCACGCGGAAACCTCGCTGCCGAAGCTTCCGCAGTATGTTGTACTTGATCCCGAAATCAAACGCGACGATGGGAATATCCGCTGCCGGAAGTTTACTCCGATACTGCATTTGTCCGTCCATCTGACGCGAGATTTTCCAACCCTGGCTGAATTCATCTTGCGGATCCCAGGCGAAAGCTTTGCGGTGCGTAACTTCCTTCACATAGTCCACGCCCACGATGCCGCGCCAATCCCGTGCTCGCTTGACAGCTTCTTGGTCACTGATGTCCTCAGTGGAAATGCACGACCTCATGGCACCCTTTACGCGCAAGATTTTCGTCAGGGCACGTGTATCGATACCCGATACGGCTGGGATCTCATATTTCGTAAGGTATTCACCAAGAGATAGTTCCGCTCTCCAATTCGAGACAACAGGGGAAACATGCCGCACAATGAATCCAGCAACGTGCGGCCGCCAGCTTTCGACATCCGCCGAATTAATCCCGTAATTCCCGATCTCCGGATACGTCATCGTGACGATCTGGCCTTTGTAAGACGGGTCGGTAAGTATCTCCTGATAGCCGGTCATCGATGTGTTGAACACGGCTTCGCCACATGCGGTCGCCTTCGCTCCAAAGCCGGTGCCGCGATACACCGTGCCGTCTTCGAGTGCGAAAACCCCATTCATCTCCGCTGACATTTTATCCTGGTCCATTTCCACGCCAGATGATCTCGCCCCTTACGATGGTCGCCATCGCGCACCCGCGAAAATTCCATCCATTGAACGGAGTGTTACGGGACTTGCTCGCCGACTGCGCGACATCGTAAGTCCACTCACGTTCCGGGTCAATGATCGTGATGTCTGCGTCCGCACCCGCCGAGAGCGTGCCCTTCTTCAAGCGCAGCAATCGCGCCGGGTTTACCGTGAATTTTTCCACCAGTGATCGTATATCGAGCACTTTTTTCCTGACCAGTTCCAACGAGAGAGCCAACTCTGTTTCCAGTCCGATAATCCCGAACGGCGCGTGATCGAATTCAACTTCCTTCTCGTACGAGCAGTGCGGCGCATGATCGCTGGCGATAATCTCCAGCGTTCCGTCGGCCAAGCCCGCGAGTAGCGCGTCGCGGTCTCGTTCCGTGCGTAAGGGCGGATTCATTTTGTAATTCGTGTCGTAATCTTTCACACACGCTTCCGTCAACGTGAAATGATGCGGGCAAGCTTCGCCGGAGATTTTAACTCCGCGTTTCTTCGCCTGCCGGATCAATTCCACCGAACGAGCCGATGAGATGTGCTGACAATGAATGTGCCAGTCCGTCTGTTCCGCGATCAAAATGTTTCGCGCTACGATCACGTCTTCGCCGATGGCCGGCCAGCCGCGCAACCCGAGCGCCGTGCTCCAGTGGCCTTCGTTCATCACGCCATCCGCAACCAGATTGTAATCCTGGCAATGGTCGAGCACGGGCAGGTCGAACATCTTCGAGTATTCGACGGCGCGCCGCATCAATTCATTATTCTGCACGCAACGACCATCGTCCGTGATCGCCACCACACCCGCCTTCTTCAACGATCCGATCGGCGCCAACTCTTCGCCCTTGAGTTCCTTCGTGATCGCTCCCGTCGGAAACACAGTCACGCACGCCGCCTCGGTTGCGCGTTGCTTGATGAAGGCAATGGTGCCGGTGTTGTCCGCCGCCGGCGTTGTGTTCGGCATGCACACCACCGACGTAAACCCGCCGCGCGCCGCGCATCGTGTGCCGGTCTCGATCGTCTCCTTGTCGCCGCGACCCGGCTCGCGCAGGTGCACATGCATGTCGATCAACCCCGGGGCGACAAGCTTCCCGGTCGCATCAATTACTTCCGCCGCCGTTGCCGGCGCGGACGCAATCTTGCCGTCTACAACAAATACGTCGCGCACCTCGTCCACGTTGTTCGCCGGGTCAATCACCCGTCCGCGTTTGATGACCAGCGCACTCCCACCGTTCCCTCCGTGGCGTTTCTTCGGCCCGCGCACAGAAACAAGACAGCCATGCGTACCGCCAGACCGTTCGTGACCTGCTCCAGAATTACCGAGCGGCCGCAATCCGCGATCTCGCTGTCGATCTCGACGCCGCGGTTGATCGGGCCGGGGTGCATGATCATCGCGTCGGGCTTGGTGCGCGCGAAGCGCTCCTTGCTCAAACCAAACATCGCCGTGTACTCGCCGATGCTCGGGAACATCGTCTGGCGCTGGCGCTCATGTTGGATGCGCAGCAAATTGATTACGTCCGCATCGCGAATCGCCTCGTCGATGTCATATGTCACGCGGCAGCCGAATTCCTCAAACACGCGCGGCACCAGCGTCGACGGTCCGGCCAGCGTGACGTGCGCGCCGAGCTTCGTGAGCAGCCAGATGTTCGACCGCGCCACGCGCGAATACAGGATGTCACCGAGAATCGTGACGTTGAGCCCGGCGATGCGCCCCTTCTTCTCGCGAATCGTAAACGCATCCAGCAACGCCTGCGTCGGATGCTCATGCGCGCCGTCGCCCGCGTTGATCACACTCGCATGCAGCAATCGCGACAAAAAATGCGCCGCACCGGCCGCCGAGTGACGAATCACGATAATGTCGACGTTCAACGCCTGCAGATTCAGCGCGGTGTCTTTCAGCGTCTCGCCCTTCACGAGGCTCGATGCGGTCGTTGTAATGTTAATGACATCGGCGGAGAGCCGTTTCGCTGCAAGCTCGAAGCTGGTTCGCGTGCGCGTCGATGGTTCGATGAACAGGTTCACCATCGTCTTGCCGCGGAGCGACGGCACTTTCTTCACCGCACGATCACCGACCTCTTTGAACGCCGCCGCCGTGTCGAGCACTTCGTTGATCTCTGCCGCCGTCAACTCCTGGATGCCCAGCAGATCCTTGTGTTTCCAGGTCGTCGCTGTCATCGCTCGATCACCACCTCGTCTTTGCCGTCGATCTCCGCCAAACGCACGTACACTCGTTCCTGCGGCGCAGTCGGCACATTCTTGCCCACGTAATCGGGCCGAATCGGCAACTCGCGATGGCCACGGTCGACCAGACTGGCGAGTTGGATTTTCCGTGGCCTCCCAAAATCGCTGATCTCGTCCAGCGCCGCGCGAATCGTCCGCCCCGTGAACAGCACGTCGTCCACCAGAACGATGTCCTTGCCGGTCACGTCGAACGTGATGTCGGACGGCCCCACTTTCGGCGGCTGGTCGCGCAACGAGAGATCGTCGCGATGCATGTTGATGTCGAGTTGGCCGATGGGAAACTCGCGTTTGAGAATTGACCCAACTTTCCGCGCCAACCTCTGCGCCAACGGCACGCCATGAGTGCGAATGCCGATGAACACGAGGGACTCCGGCCCGGGATTGTGCTCGACAATCTCGTGGGCCATGCGCGTCAGCGCCCGCTCCAGCGCCGCGCCGTCCATGAGCACCGCTGTGCTCACAGCATAAAAAAAACCGCCTGCCCGCGTGAGGCAAACGGCCATATCAAATCAGTTCTGTCTTTCATGTCTGCTCCTTGCTGGCCTCTCAGGGCCAACTTAAAGGTGCAACGAACGACTCAGTTCAACCTACTGCGCGGCTGGGGTGGCTTGCGAGCTCGCTTCCAGTTGGTGCGGTGTTTCATGATCCAGTCCAGCAGCGCGCGCTCAAACCCGATGTCGTGCCCCGCCTTCTCGCTCTCCAACCATTTGTGGCGCAATATCTCTTCACGCTCGGCCAGGAACTCCCGGTACAACGCCGAGTTCATCACGACCTCTCTCGAGTCGCCGTTCATGTCTCGTGAATTACTCACGGCAAAACTCTCTTGCCACAGACTCATACGGAAGCATACCCTGTACCACCGCTCTACAACCGTTTGTCTAACATACTCGCCCGCAAAAAGCAATGATTCAGTTGCCCTGCCGGCGAGCCACTTGCGCATCCCGATCGCGTTGATATTCGATCATCGTCTTCAAAATCTCGTCCAAAGACTTCGTCGGACGCCAGCCCATCAATTGATAGATCTTGTCCGTGCTCGGCACGCGCCGGCGCATGTCCTCGAAGCCTTTGCTATAGGCCTGATCGTACGGAATCAGGCGCAGCTCCGACCGGCTTTCTGCCAGCCGCTTGACACGCTGGGCCAGCTCATGGATTGAGACCTCTTCCGTACTGCCGACATTGTACACCTGGCCGACGGCCCGCAGCTGGTTCGGTAGCGCCAGCAACGCGCGCACCACATCCGTCACATGACAAAAACAGCGGGTCTGCTTGCCGTCTCCGTGGATCAGGATCGGCTCATCATGCGACGCCGCTTCCACAAATCGCGGCACCACCATGCCATACCGCCCGGTCTGCCGTTGCCCAACTGTATTGAAGAGTCTCACGACAATCACTGGCAATTTCCTCTCCCGCCAGTACGCCAACGCCAGGAATTCATCGAGCAATTTCGAGCACGCGTAACTCCAGCGCCCGAAAGTTGGCGGACCGATCAACAAATCGTCGTCCTCGCGGAAGTGATCGCGTTCACTCTTGCCGTAAACCTCTGATGTCGAGGTCAGTAGCAGCCCGGTTTTGTGTTTCGCCACTGCCGCCAGCACAGCCTCGGTGCCGCGCACGTTGTTCTCAATCGTCAGCACCGGGCTGCGTACAACGAGTTCAACGCCCACCGCCGCTGCGAGGTGATAGACGAAATCCACTCCCGCAACGAGTGGCTCCAGGATGTCAGTCTGCAGCGTGGAACCCTTCGTAAAATGGAAACTGGGATTGCCCCGCAGATGGGCGATGTTCGCGAGCGAACCCGTGCTCAAGTCGTCCATGACGAAGACCTCCTTGCCCTCCGTCACCAACGCTTCCGCCAGGTGCGATCCGATGAATCCTGCCCCGCCGGTGATTAACACACGCTGCACAGTGTGCTAGAGTACCGAGCCGACAATGGGAAATCCACCCAAACATGTTAGCATTTTGCAGCATCACGAGTGCGAGACCCCCGGCCTCATCGCCGAGGCCCTCCAACGCGCTGGCATTGGTCACCGCTACATCCGCTCATTCCAGGGGGACTCCGTTCCCCATACAATGGGCGATGCCGCCGGTCTGGTCATCATGGGCGGTCCGCAAAGCGTGTACGAGCAGGCCAAGTTTCCCTATCTCCGCGACGAGATGCGCCTGATTGAAGATGCGCTGAAACACAACAAACCCATCCTCGCCGTTTGTCTCGGCAGTCAATTGCTCGCGACCGCCCTCGGCGCAAACGTCTTTCCAGGAAGGAAGAAAGAAATCGGCTGGCACCGAGTTACCCTTGCGGATTTCACTGTATCCGACCCACTGTTCAATGGAACTCCAAAATCCTTCACCGCCTTCCACTGGCACGGCGACATCTTCGATCTCCCCCACGGCGCCACATCCTTGGCCTCCTCCGCCCTCACCGCTCGCCAAGCCTTCCGCTACGCCAAAAACGCTTACGGCCTGCTTTTCCATCTGGAAATGACCCCGCCGCAGATCCTAAAAATGGTCGAAACTTTCTCCAATGAACTCCAAGCCGTTGGCCTCAACGGCACCGCCATCAAACTAAGCGCGCACACACATCTACCCGCGCTTCAGAAGATCGGACAGCAAGTTTTTGCTCGGTGGGTGACTTCATTGTAAATTGCGACAGGAGGGCAGCATGACACCGGAAACACTGAACAATCTAGTGGAGGAAGCCAAGAGTTTGGCCGCCGAATTGGTTAATCGCTCCCTGTGGCGGTTCGTGACATACCGTTCGCTTGGGGAAGGGTGTGGAGCCCGCAAGAGGCCCCTCCTCAACTCCCGCCGAAAGTTGGCGGTGTGTACGTATTCCGCAAGAACCAAGACGTCATGTATATTGGACGCACACGGACAGGGACCTTGAGGAAAAGAATCTGTAGAGATCATCTATCAGCAGGACCTCGCGACAGCAAAGATTTCAGAGATAAGGTGGCCGCTTACGAGGGGCTGACAAACCGAGTGGATGTGTTGCACCGGCTGCGCGAAATCTACTCGGTGGCATGGGTGCAGATAACAAGCCCTGAAATGCGTATCTTGGTCGAGAGCTTGCTGATTGCTTGGGCGAAGGCTGAGAATCAGCCACTCCTGAACGATTGAATAGTTCTTTGTCCAACGGATCGAGAGGCTCTGAAGGCAACTAGAGACTGACCACTTCGACCGCGAGCTTCTCTTTTACGCGATGCTTCCGGCGAAGCGTAGCGTCGATGGCGTCCAGTGTCTTGGCCTGAAAGTAACGCTCGCCGCATTCGGTGCAGACCTGGGCATCCACGTTCTCGATCACATAGAGCCGACCGTCGAGCCAATGGTGCTTGGTGACTTTCTTCTTGGCGGTCTGCCCATTACAAAACTCGCATTTCATGGTGTTAATCCTTCGCATAAACGGTCACGATTATCAAGTCGCCCGCTCCCCTGAACCGACAGATCACCCGCACATTATGTCCATCCCTTGCGGGCCCGGCAACGCGATACCTTGTCCCGCGAGGGTCCGTTTTGAATCGTTTCTCGATCTCCCCATGAAGAATTGCGTGCTCAACATCCACACGTGTCAATCCGTCTTCATGCATCTCATCTTCGGCGTGTCCCGAGAGTAAATAGGCGCGATCCGTAATCTTCTGTCTGATTCGCGTGATCGTGGCCATTGGTGAAAACAGTGGGTGATCAGCGCGCTGGTGCTGGCTTTCTCCCGAGCTTCTCCAGCACCGCCTTCATGTCCTCCCACACTTCCTTCTTCGCGGGGGGATTGCGCAGCAGATACGCGGGATGAAAGGTCGGCATGATGGGAATGTCACGGAACGTGTACCAGTGACCGCGCATTTTGGTGATGCCGATTTGTACGTCGAGCAGCGAGCGAACAGCCGTTGCGCCGAGGGCGACGATGATCTTGGGTTTGATGAGTTCAATCTGCGAGAGCAGGTACGGCAGGCAATTCGTCACTTCGTCGGGCAATGGTGTGCGGTTTTGCGGGGGACGACACTTCAGCACGTTGGCGATGTACACGTCCTCGCGTTTGTAGCCCATCGCGGCAATGATCTTCGTCAGCAACTCGCCCGCGCGGCCCACGAACGGCTCACCCTGCATGTCTTCGTCATGCCCCGGCGCTTCGCCGACAAACATGATCTCCGCGCGCGGACTACCCACGCCGAACACCACGCTGTGCCGACACCGCGATAACTCGCCGCATTTCACGCAGATCTTCGCCCGGGCTTCGATCGCAGCGAGTTCCGCGGCGACGTCAGAACCATGTTGTAGGGCAGGCGGCCCGCCTGCCGTCGTTTCCGGGGCATTCACAATTGGAGGGCGAAGCTCCCGCTGAGCCACCGTCCGCTGCGGCTCGCCGGGAGGCTCGCCCTCCAACGCGGTTGACCGTACGGCCTTCCCCAGCTCCTCCAGCGTCTCCCGCGACACTTCGACGTGCGTCACGCCCGAGCGCTTCATGTCTTCGAGCGCCTTGATCGTGTCATCGACGGCTTCGTTCAGGTCTCGCACAATTTCACCATTTCTTCCGGCACCGGCGCGGTGAACTCGACAAACTGCTGCGACCGCGGGTGCGTAAAGCCGAGTTTATAGGCGTGCAAAAGCGGACGGGCAACGGAAATCTCGGATTTCGAGTTTCGAGTTTCGAGTTTTCCTCCATATGTCGTGTCCCCCACCACGGGATGCCCGATGTGCGCCATGTGGACGCGAATCTGGTGCGTGCGGCCGGTGTGAATGTGCAGTTCCACCATCGCAAATTCGGCCAGTTGCTTCAATACTTTGTAGTCCGTCACCGCATTCCTACCACGCGCCACACGCGCCGACATTTTCTTGCGGTCACGTTCGCTCCGCCCAATGACCGTTTCAATTCGTTCACTCGG
>Ga0302326_10001135_pt1 | contig 69214 bp, 62 predicted proteins | sample Palsa_T0_3_FD_202264 | JGI IMG/M metagenome (GOLD analysis project Ga0302326, IMG submission 202264) | Peat permafrost microbial communities from Stordalen Mire near Abisko, Sweden - Palsa_T0_3 | ecosystem: Environmental > Terrestrial > Soil > Palsa > Peat permafrost | place: Sweden: Abisko... | reverse complement strand
TGGCCGCCACCAAACAGTTTCTTGAACGTAGCCTGGAAATTCTGGTTGATGGTGGCGAACGCTTCTTCAAACTTCTGCCGTGACAGTTGGTCGAGCTCGCGAATCGTCGCCGAAGTGTTTTCGATGGACGAGATCAAATCGGTGCGCTGGGTCTCCAGAAATGCATGCCGTTCGGCAGTTTCTTTGTATTCCTCCAAAGCCATCATGTTCACGGGGCCCATCGCTTCTAACTTGGCGCGCATATCGCGGTAGAGTTGGTCGGCGGCAGCGAGCTCTTCGCCGGCGATCATGGCAAGCGTGGTGTCGGCGAGCAAAACCGCGCGTTCGATGCCGAGTTCGTTGAGGCAAGTCTGGGCCATGTATTCCGCATCGGACTGCAGCTTCGCAGCCGCGGCGCTCAGTTCGCCGCGACGGTCGCGAGCCTGGTCAAGCAGCAGGCGGCTGTGGCGCAGCAGTTCGTCGATCTCGCCGAGGCGCGCCCGAACTTGCTCCGTTTCAAATTGCAGCAGGCCCTCTCGCGCTTGCCCGGCATTGCGTTCGGCCTCGAGGTCCGAGGCCTGTTGTTCGAGTTGGTCGTTTTCGGTCTCGCGCTGAAGTTTTTCCGCGGCCGCAGCCTCAATCTGCGAGCCGAGTGCATACACGCGCTCGCCCACTTCCGCGAAGATCGATTCGATGCGCTGCAAAACTCCCGCAGCCGAACGGTGACGCTCTTCCAGCGTGGCCACGCGCGCGGCGCGCTGGGAGCTGATTTGCGCCGCTTCTTCGCGCCGCAGACGCAGCGCGGCAAGAGATTCCTGAGCAGCGGCGATCTGTTGTTCGATCTGCATGCGCTGCTCTTCGAGCGTTGCAATTTCGGATTGGCGGGCTGCGATGGTGTCTTCTTGCTCGGTGCGTTCCGCCGCCAGCCGCTGCAACTCGAGCTGCGAAACTCCAAGGCGTTCGCCGACGCGGGCCATTTCCGAATCAAGCTGCTGCAACATGTGGCCCGAAGTCATGGCCTGATGTTCGGCCTCGCGCTTTTCGCCGTCGAGCCGGTCGAGCAGCGAAGAGAACTCTTTAATTTCGCGGCCCAGCGTCATGACCCGCATCTCTTCGTCGCGCAGCGCGCGCTCGAGATCCTCGAGCTGGCGCAGCACTTCACGCAACTCGCGCTTCATCGAAAGCGGGCCTTCGGAGCGCTGTTTGCCTCCAGTGACGGTCACGTTGTGGAAACATTCGCCAGCCTGCGAGAGAAAAAACGCGTCGGGATTTTCGAGAGCCAGACCGCGGGCCACGTCCGCTCCAGGGACAATGTAGCCGTCGCGCAGCTTGGGCAGAATCACTTCCAGCGATTTGCCAAACCCGTTGAGCACGCGAATCGTGTGTTTCAACGGAACAATCGACGCCGTCGGCGGCGCGCAATGCGCCGCTTCGTCGAGCACGAACGAGAACTTCGCCTGCGAATCCTCAGGATGCACGAGGAACGTAGCGCGGCCATCCACATCGGTGCGCAGCAGGCGGAGACCTTCGTCAGCCGCGTCCCACGATTTGACCACGACGTAATTCAGTTCGTCGCGCAGGAAATCTTCCACCACACGCTCGAAACGCGGCTCCACTTCCAGAAAATCACCCAGCACGCCGACCGGAGCCAGGCCGCTCTCCATCATTCCGGATTGGAAGAGTCGGCGCACCGACTCGGTGGAGTAGCCGTGCTCATTGATCACAGTTTCGAGCGATCCCTTTCTGCCCAGCGCGGTCGCGTATTCGGCGCGGAGAACGTCCAGATGAGTTTTCGCTTTGACTTCCTCCAGCTTCTTCGCGTCGATCAGCCGTCGCAGCTGGCTGATCTCTTCCGTGATGCCGCTAACGCGCTGGCTGACGGTTTCAAATTCAAGCGCAAGCTGGCCGCGTTGTCCGCCGAAGGCTTCGACTTGGACGTTGGCGTTGGTGATCTCGGTTTGCAAACGGCGAGCTTCGCGGTCGGCTCCGGCCAGTCGTTCTTCGGCTTGCGCGAGCTGGTTGCGCAGCCGCGACGCGGACGAAACCGTGTCGAAGATAGCGACGCGCGATTCTTCCAGTTGCCGCTCAAGCTCCGCGAGCTTCGCGGTTGCGTCCCCGGCTTCCTGCTGGCAAAGGGCCAAATCGTTCTGCGCCGCAGCCAGATCAGCGGCAGCCGATTCGAGAATCTGCCGATTAGAATCGCGCTCCGCCTCGAGCGCGGTGAGGCGATGGCGAGCCTGGGCGAGTTCAGCTTCCGCGGAAGCCGAGCGCACCAGCAACTCCGCGCAGCGCTCCTCGTTGTGACGGCGGCGGGCGCGCGCGCGATCGATTTCCAGCACAATCTGGTTGAGGCGGTCGCGGTTCTCACGCAGCTCGGTCTCAATCGCGTAGCCGCGCTGTGTGCGTTCGCCGTGCTCGCTTTCGAGTTGTTGCACGGCTTCGGTGCGATGCTGCATCTCCTCCGCCAGCGCATTGAGTTGAGCGTCGAGCTCGGCGCTTTCCTGCTCGACAGCAGCAAACTTACTCGCGAGGACCACTCGCAACTGGCCGCGCATTTCTTCGCGCAGGCGCGCGTAGCGCTCGGCCTTCGACGCCTGCCGCTTGAGCGAATTCATCTGCCGCGTGACTTCCTCGAAAATATCGTTGATGCGGTTCAGGTTCAGCTTGGCATCTTCCAGGCGCGCCTCGGCGAGGCGCTTCTTGGTTTTGAATTTGGTGATGCCGGCAGCCTCTTCGAGAATCGCGCGGCGGTCGGTGGGGCGGCTGCTCAGAATCTGCCCGATGCGTCCCTGTTCGATCAGCGCGTAAGACTCCGGCCCCAGGCCCGTGCCCATGAAGAGTTCCTGAATGTCGCGCAGCCGGCAGAGTTTTCCATTCAGCAGATATTCACTGTCGCCAGAACGGAACAGGCGGCGCGTGACCACAATTTCACCACTGTGAAATTTCTGCTGGTTGAATTTACGGCGGCGAATCTTTAACACAACGTGTGGCGCAACCGTTCCGGCGGACGCGGTCGCAGCCGGGGCCGTGACGTTATGCACCGGCAGCGCGAACACAGGCTCGTCGTCCGGAAAAGCAATAGCGATGGTGTTCACTTTCGAACGCGGAACTTCAATCTCTTCCGTCTTCCCGGGCTGCGCATCGTCAATGGCGCGCTCGGTGTCGGCAGCAGCACGCGCCCGGATCGAGGCCTCATCCCAGTCGTCGGACATGTTGGACTCCTCGCCCGGCATGTCGTCCCGAATATCGATCTCCGTGGGCGAGTTCGTGTCCGCGCCGCCGTATTGCCCAGGGTCAATCAGAGTCAGCGAGACTTCCGCCATGCCGGTGGCTTTGCGATCGCGCGTGCCGGCGAAGATGACGTCTTCCATGCGCGCGCCGCGCAACGTCTTGGCCGACTGCTCGCCCAGCACCCACGAAATGGCGTCGGCAATATTCGACTTGCCGCAGCCGTTGGGCCCGATGATGGCCGCAATCCCGTCCCCGTGGAACTTGAGTTCGGTGCGGTCACAGAACGACTTGAACCCGAGAATCTGAAGCCTCTTCAGTTTGAGCAACGTTTACTCCTTGGAATGAATAGCCAATGATGGCCGTTCTCTGCACCGGGTGCCCCATTTCTCGCGCGTCTTTTTGCGCGAGAAGTGGGTCTTTGGGAACTCGTTACACACGCCCGGTCTCGCCGGCCGTGTTTACCAGACATGTTTACCAGACGGATTCCTCCACAACTGAAAACGATGCATGGCTCGATCACTCCGTCCCAGGCTGGGGAGGGCGGGGCACAGATTGAAGCTACTGTAACGGCGAAATCGGGCCGGGGTCAAGCAATATAACACTATATATTGTATGACCTTACGCTCGACCGCGCTGGGTTGCACACACATTGCAGCAAATGCCTGGTTTACGGGCGAGGTTAAAGACGAGGTGGGAGAACCGCGAGAGCAAACTAAGGCTAGCGCATGGGGACCAGCCAGTGCAATCGCGATGTTTTAATTACTTGCCTTTGCGCCAGCGGAATTGGCGCGAGGTCTTTGTTATTTTGCCGCGGCAGCCTTTACGCGCTTCTCTGAGGAAAACAGCGCGTAGGCGATGTCGGCGCCTTTGCGGGCGAATGCTTCGTATTCTTCAGGCGGAAGTATTTTACTCGGCGTGAAGAACAGGACGTTCGTGGTATCACCCTTCACCCAGTAATTACAGTCGTTCAGAGCGGCGACGGTGTCCAAGAGTTTCGCGTTGAAGAGCCGGCGAACGCCTTCTTCTCCGACGGAGTTCATCTCAAAACACTTGTGGAATTGCAGCGCATCGGGGAAGCAGACGGTGTCATCGCTGTTTTCCCAGTCGCCGTCGAAGCTTTTCCAGTTGGGGTGATCGAAGATAGACGTCGACCAATCCAACGGGCGAATCTGAAACGTGGGTAGATTCGCGTCTTCGGCCTCGAACGCGACGACGGTTTGCCTGACATTTCCCTGAGGCGCTCCCCGGTCGGGTATGCAGTAGTCGAAAATCCATGTCTGCAGGCCTCGCAGCTCTCCCCAGGCTGCGCCCTCGACCCAGCCGTTTCCGCGCAGCGGGTAGATGGAGAGCGCAACATCGTCCCGGTCGGCTGGCAGGAAGCCGAACGACGCAGCGCCCTTTTGCACTTTGATCTCGGCGGCGCGGCCGTCCTGTTTTGCTGCCCAGACACACGTGGCCGCGCAGGCGAGGAAGATGATCGCGATTCCGCCGCCTCCGGTGAGGCCGATTCGGCGGACCGCGAAAAAGACGGCGACGGGGACCAGGACAACGATGAGGGCATTCGGTAAGGTGCGCATGGGCGTTGGTCAGGACTCCCTCAAATTAGACACGCTCTGGCCGAGCCTGTGGTGTAACGGAGGTAACAGAAAGGCTTTCGGCAGGCCCATCCCGGATGCACTTCCCTGCGGCTGGCGCAAGCACGCATTGACCGCAGGAAAACAACTCGCCGACCGCATGTAAGATTGCCCCATGGCAGATGATCGGCAATCCGTCCCCGACTTTCTTTACGGCACTGCGTGGAAGGAAGAGCGCACCCCGGCCCTCACCGAACTCGCGCTGCGCACGGGATTTCGCGGCATCGATACCGCCAACCAGCGTCGCCATTACTCCGAAGCCGGAGTCGGGCAGGGGCTGGCCGCCGCGTATCGCGCCGGAGTAGCGACGCGCGCCGACTTATTTCTGCAAACCAAATTCACCTACCAGCGCGGACAGGATCATCGCCTTCCCTACGATCCCGCAGCCAGACTTTCGCTTCAGGTGGCGCAGTCCCTGGCCAGCTCGCTCGAACATTTCGGGACCGACCATGTGGACAGCTTCGTGCTCCACGGCCCCGCGGCGTACGAGTGGACGGAGGCCGACGCGGAAGTCTGGGAAGCGATGGTGAAAGAGCGCGACGCGGGCCGCACGCGCCTGCTGGGCGTGAGCAACGTTTCGCTGCTGCATCTCGAGCAGATGGCCGCCGCGCACGCCGAAGTTCCAGCATTCGTGCAGAACCGCTGCTTCGCCAGCCTCGGCTGGGACGGCGCAGTCCGGCGGTTCTGTCGCGAGCGGAAAATTATCTATCAGGGATTTTCGCTGCTCACGGCGAACCCGGAAGCCGTATACCATCCGCTGATCGCCAGGCTCGCCGCCCGCGCGAATGCCACGCCCGCCCAGGTGATATTCCGCTTCGCGCAGGCAGTCGGCATGCTGCCGCTCACCGGCACCTCGAACCCCGAGCACATGAAGCAGGACCTGGCCAGTCGCGACCTGGAGTTGTCCGCGGAAGAAGTGCAGGCGATTGAATCGCTGGCCGCACCCGCCGCAGCTGGGACCTAGCGTCGCGTTTTCGAACTCTTCGTCGTGACTGCCGCATCTAGCTTTGCGCCGAGCGCGGCGAAGGCTGGTGTGGGACCGTTCCACAGCAACTGATCAACGTCGTCGAAAAGCGGGATGTCGATTCGCAGCGTGGCCAGCGTGCGAAACAGCAGCGCACGTTCGCGCTCGCGCGAAAGAGTTTCTGCCAGAGTGCCAGCGGAGGTGGCCTTCACATGCCACTCGCGCCAATCAGCAGGAATGGATTCGAGATGCACGAACTTCGCCAGCACCGCCGCCGATGACTTCGCTCCCCACCCCGGCAGCCCCGGATAGCCGTCGGCCGAATCGCCCACCAGCGCGAGGTAGTCAGGAATCGACTCCGGCCGCACGCCGAATTTCTGGATCACACCGGTCTCGTCGCGCGTGACGCGGGTGCGGCGGTCAAGTTGCACAATGCGCGTGCCACTCACACACTGCGCAAGATCTTTGTCAGGCGTGCAAATGATGACGTGCTCCACCCTCGGGTCCCGAGCAACCGCCACCGCAGCCGCCGCAAGCGCGTCGTCCGCTTCGAACTCCACCATCGGCCACACCACTACGCCCGCCGCTGCCAGCACCTCTTCCAGCAAATGGAATTGCGAGAGCAGGTCAGGCTCGATCCCTTCGCCAGTTTTGTACCCGGGCCACAGATCGTTGCGAAACGATTCGATGACGTGATCAGTAGCCACGGCAATGTGCTTGGCGCCGCCATTGATCATTCCCAGCACCGAAGCCAGAACGCCGCGCACAGCGCCCACTTCGCGCCCGTCGGCATCTCGCGCCGAAGGCATCGCATAGTAGTGCCGGAACAATTCGTAAGTCCCGTCAACCAGGTAGACGTCCAGTGAAAGCTCCGTCACAGCGGAAAAAATGCAAGGACAGCCGCCCTCGGCTGTCCGCCGAGCGCAGCTCGGCTAAACTTTGTCCCTCGAAACGAAAGCCAGGTTCGAAGTTGCTCCCAGCCCCGCCCACAGCCGAGGTTACTTCTCTCCCAACTTCTCAAAGAACAAACAAACCGTCTCAATTCCCTTATGAAAGTTCGGGATGTGAAACTTTTCGTTCGGCGCGTGCAGGTTGTCGTCCGGCAGCCCGAACCCCATCATCACGCTGGGAATTTTCAGCACATCCTGAAAATCGGTGACGATCGGAATCGATCCCCCGCTGCGGATAAAAACAGTTTCTTTCCTGAACGCATCATGCAGCGCCTCGGTGGCCGCTTTGATGTAAGGATTGTTGGTGCCCACCACGCACGCCGGACCTTTGCTGTGAACGCTGATTTTGGTCTCGATCCCCTTCGGCGTGTGCTTCTTCACGAACGCAGAATATTTCTTGAAAACGTCATCGGGATCCTGGTTAGGCACCAGCCGCATGGAAACTTTGGCCGCGGCCTTCGCGGGGATCACGGTCTTGGCCCCGGCCGCGATAAACCCACCGGGCATGCCGTGAACTTCCAGCGTAGGCCGTGCCCAGGTGCGGTAGAGCACCGAGTAGCCGGGTTCGCCCGTGAGAACTTTCGATCCGACTTCCGTCTTGCGGTAATGCTCTTCATTGAAAGGCAGCCGCTTCCAGGCCTTGAGTTCGTCTTTGCTGGGAGCCTTCACGCCTTTGTAGAATCCGGGAATCAGAACCTTGCCCTTCGCGTCTTTCATCTTGCTGATGATCTCAATGAGCGCGAAAAAGGGATTAGGCGCAGCCCCGCCGTACATGCCCGAGTGCAGATCGGTCTTCGCGCCGACGGCTTCGATCTCCGTATAGACGAGCCCGCGCAATCCAACGCACAACGTGGGAAGATTGGGCGCAAATAACTCCGTGTCGCAGACCAGCGCGAAATCGGCTTTCAGCTTGGCTTTCTGCTTGCGTACATATTCGGCAATCGACTCGCCGCCGACTTCTTCTTCGCCTTCGAAAATCACCTTCACGTTGATCGGCAACTTCCCGCCGCCAGTCTGCAGAAGCGATTCCAGGGCCTTCACTTCGAGCCAGAGTTGCCCTTTATCATCGACCGCGCCGCGCGCGTAGAGATTGTTATTTCGCTCGGTAGGCTCGAATGGCGGAGAGATCCACTCGTCGAGCGGCTCGGCGGGTTGCACGTCGTAATGCGCATAGCAAAGCGCGGTTGGCTTTCCGGCCGCGTGCAGCCAGTCCGCATAGATCAGGGGATGCCCCTTCGTTGGAATCACTTCAACATTCTCCATCCCAATTCGCCGCAACTCGCTGGCGATGAAGCCGGCAGCTTTCTGAATGTCAGGCTTATGCTCGTCAAGCGTACTCACGCTGGGAATGCGCAGAAGATCTTTAAGTTCGTTCAGAAACCGCTGCTGATTATCGCGCGCAAAATCAACTGCTGCGGAAGCCATGGGTACATCCTTTCGTAGGGCCCACCGGAAGACTGCGGATTCACAGCGCTAGCGGAAACGAATCAGTATACCGCGAAGAGAAGCGGCGTGTTGCGGAGCAGATGTGCTCGATGTTGAGGTGGCGAGCGCTTCCAGTGCTGCGATAAAGCATTCTCTTGAGTGCGGCTTTAGCCGCTGAGGCGCGCTCTCGGCTGCGCACAAGTTTCATAGCCAGCTGCGCCCTCTACGAATGCGAAAATCTTGCCGCGGAGAAAGCCCTGAGATCATACGCCGGGTCTTTGCCAGTAATTACATCAGCCATAACCTGCGCGGTTATCGGCGCAAGCAGAATGCCGTCGCGAAAATGCCCGGTGGCGACGAAATAGCCGGGAGTCGACGTGGCGCCGAGAATCGGCAGCGCGTCGGGCGTGCCGGGGCGCAGCCCGGCCCAGTCTTCAAGAATCTTCGCGTTGCGTAACTCCGGGATCAGCGCGATCGCAGCGTGATGAAAACACTGCATGGTGGCAGGGTCGGTGCGCTTGTCGAATCCGGCTTCTTCCACCGTGGCTCCGGCCAGGATGCGTCCATTACTCCGTGGAATGAGATAGACCTCGGGCGATCGAATGACATGTTTCAGAAGTTCGCGCGAAGGGGAGGCCAGGCACAGCATTTGACCTTTCACAGGACGCGTCGGAAAAGCATACGGGCCAATCCGCCCCGACCACGCTCCGGCACAGTTGACGACCTTCGAGGCGCGGAAGACGTTTTTGGTCGTGGCGACTCCAGCAGCGCATCCGTCAGCGATCGTGACGGAAGTGACTTCGTTGCCAGAGGAGAAATCCACTCCCCGATTTTTTGCGGCCTTCACCGCAGCTGCAGTGAGCGCTCGGGGATCGACGCTCCGCTCCTTCAACACGAATGCGGGACGATTCGCGTCTGCCATCCCGGGTTCCAGTTGAGCCACCTTTGCGGCCTGGACAGCGTGCTCGGCTAAAGCTCTCTCCCACTCGCGCGCGTGCCCCGCAGGCGGAAACACGATCGCTCCCTGATCGCGCAGGTCAACCTTCATGCCCGATTCCACTTCCAACTCATAGGCGAACTCGGGATATATGCCTGCACTCGCCGCTGCCAGCGGCAACATCGCGGCGTGCGTTTCGAGCGGGCAATCCACCAGCATGCCGCCGGCAGCGTGCGAAGCTTCGCGGCCCGGTTCTCCGCGCTCGACGATCAGAACCGTGGCTCCACGCTTGCGCAGTTCAATGGACAACGACAGCCCGATGATGCCGCCACCGACGATGAGGACGTCCCAGGTCTTCACCCGAGCATTGTAGAAGAACAGAAGAAAACAGAATGAAGATGAGACCGCCGTGCGATTGCCCTGAGCCGCGTGAACCGCAGAGCCACCGCCGCAGCGAAGCACCCGCCCATTACTTTCGTTACCCAAGGGGAATGCTCCTGATTACGCGACGCACCGCTCTTGCTGCCTATAATCCAGTTAGGCGCGAGAGTTGCCTCAGGGCCACAGAGTGTGCCTGGGATTAGATTTTTGGGAGAGCGTTGGAGAAATCCACCAGACTCCAGCCGCGGAGCGGCGCAATGTGAAAGCCCGGCACGGAAGTGCCGGGTGAGAGTGCGAAGCGTGTCCGAGTCCCGGAGGACGACACGGGCTTCTCACGCACCCTCTAAAAGCTCTGGTTGAAAGGGATGCTTTACCGAAGCGCTGAAGCGCTGCGCACTCAAAATAAATAGCAACATCTCACGCGACACCGTTTCACGCAATCATTGATGTCCAAATTAAAACAAAACCGAACACCGCGCACCGTCCCGGCTCCTTGGGTCTACGGACCCGCTATCGACCTCATCGTGGGCTGCGGAGCCTGGTCGGCCCCGCTGCTGGCGCTGGCGTATTTTTCCATGGCGTCCAGCACCCGGGCGTGGGCGATCGCCTTCTACGCGCTGGCCTTGCTGTTTAATTATCCGCACTACATGGCGACGATCTACCGCGCCTACCACCGTCCGGAAGACTTCCAAAAATACCGGATCTTCACCGTGCACCTCACCGCGCTGCTCGTGCTGACTCTTTTGCTGTCGCACTACTGGCTCCGCATACTGCCGTGGATCTTCACCATCTATCTCAGCTGGAGCCCGTGGCACTACAGCGGACAGAACTACGGCCTGTTCATGATGTTCGCGCGGCGCGCCGGCGCCGACCCGCAGAAGGCCGAACGCCGCGCGCTCTATGGCGCGTTCATTGTTTCTTATCTCATTTTGTTTCTCAGTTTTCACACCGGTCCCTCCGCGGATTCGCTGTTCATTTCGCTGAATATCCCCGCGCTCGTCAGCCGCTGGGAACAGATCGTCCTGTTCGTTCTGTTCATCGTGCTCACCGTGTTCGGTTTCTCGCGCCTTTCGCGCGCTACGGGATGGCGCAAGCTCACTCCGGCGGTCACGCTTTTCTCCTCACAGTTTCTCTGGTTCCTGTTGCCGGCTGCCATTTCGCTGGTTACGGGCATCGAGATTCCGCAGAGCCGTTACAGTTCCGGCGTGCTCGCGGTCATGCACTCCGCGCAATATCTTTGGATCACCAGCTACTACGCACGCCGCGAAGCCACTGCGGAAAAGGCCAGCAACTGGCGTCCCCTGGCCTATTTCGCCGTGCTGGTGGTTGGCGGCATCGCGCTGTTTGTGCCGGGTCCGTGGCTGGCCAGCCGCATTTTCCATCGCGACTTCACTTCCAGCTTTCTGATTTTCACCGCGCTGGTCAACATTCACCATTTCATTCTGGACGGCGCCATCTGGAAGCTGCGCGACGGCCGCATCGCCGCGCTTCTGCTCAATTCCCGCGAACGCATGGCAGATGTGACGAGCGAAGCGGGAACCGGACTGGCCGCCGCCTGGCGCTGGCTCGCTGGCAGCACGCCTCGCGCTCGCTACCTCAGGGTGGGCGCGGCAGTTCTGCTGCTGGTTTGGGGAACGCTCGACCAGGCGCGCCACTATCTGGCGCTGCGTTCCGATGATCTCACCGCTCTGCAGCACGCGGCCGCGCTCAATTCTTTCGATAGCTCCGTGCAGCTACGGCTGGCGGAAAAACAAATGGCAGAGGGCGATCCACAGCAAGCCGAGGCCTCGTGGCGCAAGGCTATGCAGGTGAATCCCGTGGATCCCGCGCCGCGCAGCGAGTTGTTGCGATTCCTCATCGCCCAGAATCGTCTGGAGGAAGCCCTGGCCTTGACCGAGACTTCTCTGAAAGCTTCGCCACGGGACGCCAACTTGCTTGTCGATCACGGATTTCTGATGTTGCGATCCGGACACGCCGCGGAAGCCGTCGCCAATTGGGAACAGGCGATCACGGTAGATCCGCAACAGATCCCCGTCTATCTCTACCTCGCGAGCGAATTGGACCACGAAGGCAAGGCCGCAGCTGCGGCCGCCCGCTACAAAATATTCCTGGAGAAAATCGCGCACGCTCCGAAAGACGCCGTCCCGGCAGAAAAATCGCCGGCGGATGGAGCAGCAAGTAAGGCACCAGACAAAATAAAAGACAAGCGCCCCGCACCTGACCAGCTCATCGCCATCGTGTTGCGCATGGCCGATTGCCAGGAGAGGGCCTTGCAACGCGAACAGGCCGTGAAGTCTTATGAACTGGCCGAGAATCTGGCTTCGCGAACGAAACTGCCGCGCCTCGAGAGCGTGGCCGCGGTCGACGAGGCTGCACTTCAAGCCAAAGCCGGCAGGCTGGGCCAGGCGCTAACCCTCTACCAGCGTGCTTTGCAGCTCGACGGCTCAACCGGCGACCGGGAGGCGGGCGCGGAAGACTGGTTCAGCTACGGCCGATTTCTCGACGATGCGGGTTTTGCGCCGCGGCTAGCCTATGCCTGCCTGCTGAAATCGGAGGAGTTGATGCGAGCCGTGCCCGGCGGAAAGCCGCCAGAGGCGCTGGTCGCCGAGAAGGCCAAGCTCGAAAGCAAGCTCGCGAAGCAGCCTGCAAACCAGCTTGCGAAAACGACCGCGGGCCAGGCGGAGGCGCTGCGTCGCGATCCCGTTCCTGCGCTTAAGGAGGCGTTGGCCCTCCGCGAGCAGTAGCCCGGCATAGCTCCGGGCTGAAGGTCGCGTCCCAACGAGCTACTTGACACGGGTGATCTAATTGACAGCGATTGTCGTGCTGCTAAACAATAACTGCTGAAATAAGTCCGAACAGCAAAACCATACCCTGCAATCCATCTCGAATTTTTCTGGAGGAAAGGTCTATATGTCCGACGAAGGCGAACACATTCAGGTAGAGGAGCATTCCAACGCAGGCAAGTGGCTGCTCACCCTGTTGGCGGTTTTGTTTGTAGCTGCGTCCGCGTATGCGCACTACGCCATGTATTCCCACGTGGAAAAGCTCAACAAGGATCTCGAAGCGAGCCACAACCAGGTGGCCGAGTTGCAGAACCGCATGCAGGGCGCGGAAGCCACCGAGGAAACCATTGAGCGCCAGGTGGGCCTCACCAAGAAGGACGTAGCCCAGCGTGTCGCTCAACTGCTGGCCGAACAGAAGGCAGACGTGGGCCGCCTGGAAAAGCAAGAGCAGGAGCAGAAGGCGCAGATCAACGCGGTGGCCGGTGACGTTACCGGAGTGAAGACGGATGTGGGCGGAGTGAAGACGGACGTCGCCACCACTAAAGCCGACCTGGAAGCCACAAAGGCGAAGCTCGAGACCACGCGCGGCGATCTCGGCCTGCAGAGCGGCCTCATCGCGAAGACCGCCGGCGACCTGGACATCCTGAAACATAAGGGCGACCGCAACTACTACGAGTTCACGCTGATCCGGGGCGCGAAGCAGCAGATGGTTTCCACGGTCGGACTGCAACTCAAGAAGGCCGACATCAAGAAAGGCAAGTTCACCCTCGACGTAACCGCGGACGATAAAACGATCGAGAAGAAAGACCGCAACATCGCCGAGCCCATCCAGTTCTATTCCGGACGCGAGCACATGCTGTTTGAGCTGGTGGTCTGGAGCGTGGACAAGAACAAGGCCACGGGCTACCTGAGCACGCCCAAGAACGCTCCTGTGCCGGTGAGCGCGAATTGAAAGAAATGCTTTTCCCGGGCGCGTGGCACGTTCTGCTGCAGATCGTGCTGCGCACCGGTGTCATCTACCTGGTGGTGCTGATCGGCGTCCGACTGAGCGGCAAGCGCGAAGTCGGCCAGATGACTCCGTTCGACCTCACCCTGCTGCTTCTTCTCTCGAACTCCGTTCAAAACGCCATGACCGGTCCGGACACGTCCTTGTTCGGCGGCGTGGCCGCGGCCTGCACGTTGCTGCTGCTGAATTATCTGGTGGCGAACCTATCCGGCGTCAACCGCCGCTTCCGCAAAATGGTGGAAGGCCAACCCAGCCTCCTGGTGCACGATGGCAAAGTCATCGATTCGCACATGGCGAAAGAGCACGTCAGCATGGACGAACTGAACCGCGCCCTGCGTGAGCACGGCATCGCGGCATGCCACGACGTAGCCCTGGCCGTGCTGGAAGTGGATGGATCGATCAGTTGCCTGAAGTACGACGAGATCAAACCCGACGCGAATACCCACCTGGCCCGGCGCAAAGGCATTCAAAAGAAACAATAGAGACCATCCCGCAGCTGGGTTCGGGAAGGGCACGAGTTTTACTCGTGCCGGTAAGCCGTCGAAAATGTGTCCGCGCTTTAGCGCCTGAGGCCGGCTTTCTCTCCCGCGATTAATTTCTTGGCAGGCAACGTTTCCTCGCGCTGTACCAGAAATGGTGCAAGTGCCCCGAACGGGCTGTCAGGGACGGGCCCGCGGCGCCTGAGCCCTGTGCAAAGTATTGCTACTAAAGCCTTTGTAATCAATAACTTAAATCGTCTATTTAAACCGATTTAGCAAGCCGACATGGGTCCCGCAAGACCACCCCACCGAGAGGCCTCAACCAACAATCTTTCCGGCTCCCAGCGGACGCGCAAGCGCGGCGCGAGGCATTTCTCGGAGCGTGCGGCGCATCCATTTGTGAAGCCACAGTGACCTCTGCCTCGCCCGGACTCAGTCCAGGGCTACGAACTTCACGCACACCGGCGACGCTACGTCCAGCACCTGTCCCGTAGGCGTAAGCTTTCCGGTCTTCGCATCAATCTTGAAGACGACGATGTTGTCGGACTTCTGATTCGCGGCGAACAGCAGTTTCCCCGTTGGATCGATTTCAAAGCTGCGCGGTTCCTTGCCGCCGGTAGAAGTAATCTCGACTGTGGTGAGAGTGCCTTTCGCAGAATCGACGGCGAACACCGCAATGCTGTCGTGCCCGCGGTTCGAGGCATAGAGGACCTTGCCGGAGGGGACCACCTCGATCTCCGCATCGTCATTGCGCCCCGTGAAATCCTTGGGCAGAGTCGTAACCGTTTGTAAGTGCTGCAAAGTTCCTTTGGCCGCGTCAACCGAAAACACCATAACGCTGCGCCCGATTTCAGTGACCACGTAGGCGAACTTGCCATCCGGGCGAAGCGCGAAGTGCCTTGGCCCCACTCCCGGATCGAGCTTGGCGAACGGCGGATCGTTGGGAGTGAGCGATCCCTTTGCGGCGTCGAACTTGTAGACGAGCAACTCATCCAGACCGAGGTCGTCGACGTACGCGAACCGGTTGTCGCGTGAGAGATCGATCGAGTGGGCGTGCGGCCCTTCCTGGCGTTCGGCGTTCGGCCCGTGGCCGGTGTGCTGCACAAATGCGGAAGCCTCGCCGAGGCGTCCATCTTCGAGTATGGGATAGACGATCACGCTGCCGCCGGTGTAGTTGGCAACCAGCACGAACTTTCCAGTTCTGTCGACGGTGATGTAGCAGGGATCAGCGCCGCGGGACGGCAGTTCGTTCAGGAAAGTGAGCTTGCCCGTCGCACGATCGATCGAGAAAGCGCTGACGCCTCCACTGTTCGGGCCTTTGTAGTTTCCCAGTTCATTCACCGCATAAAGAAACTTCCCGTTCGGGTGCACGGCTACGAACGACGGGTTCGTAGTCTCGGCAGCCAGGCCCAGCGGCGTCACTTGCGCGTTCGCGGCATCGTAGCGGAAAGCATAAATGCCTTTGCTCTTGGTGTCTTCCCCGGTGTAGGTGCCGACGTAGACGAGATATTTTCCCGAGCGCGCAGGCGGTGCCGCGCTGGCGGTGAAAACGGTGAGCACGAAAATAAACAGCAGCAGGGAAGCGGAGCGGACAGAATTGAGAGTTCGTTTCATGCCAACAGTTTGCTTGATTGCGGCATAGAAGCGCAATCGGAGAGTGGAGGTTGAGGCTTTCACCACGAAGGCCACTAAGTTACACAAAGGAAACCCTCGCCAGGAAATCCCCTCGTGACAAGAAAGTCAGATTTCAGATTTATGATTTCAGATTGAAAGTCAAAGCCGTGTGGTTTTCAATCTGCAATCTACAATCTGACTTCTGAAATGGATCGTGCTCTTTGTGGTGGATGCCTTTTCTTCCACTCAGCGGGTCAGTGTCACGGGCACCTGCTGGTCGTACGGGTAGATGACAACGCTCACCGACTGGCGCCGATAAAAAGCCTGCAGGTCTACGGGGAAGGCCACGATCACGGTGCGCTTCACTTCTTCACCAGGCTGCAACTTGGTTTCGGGGACCAGCGGCGGCTGGGCGCCGTTCTTGAGGGCGGGGAAGCCCGCAAAATAACGAGGGAAATCCACCGCGGATACGGCCTCGCTGGTCGATTCCGTGTCGGCAGTTTTCAGTTTGGCCTCGATTTCGTGCACGTAAAAAATCTTCTTGCTGGTATTTCTGAGAGTGAACGTGAGCGCAACCATGGTGGAACTCTGTCCCTGGATTTGGGCCGGGACCACGTTGTCGAGCGAGCCGGAGCCCTGCGGCTGCGGGCGCTTGATCACCGAAGCGATCGCGACCACGACCAGTACCGCGCCAATGGCAAGCAGCACGATTTTCGCCGGCGGCAGGTTCCGTTTGGCGGTTCCGAACTCGTCGCTGATATTGATGGTGGGACCGGCGGGAGGTTTCGGCGGCGCCGGCGCGGCCGGAGTTGCGGACGGATTTGCAGAAGGAGTGCCGGCGGGAACGCTGGAGGTCGGATCAGGCATAGGGCTTCCTGATGCCGATTTTACGCTGAGACTCGATTTTATGGCGAGATCGGCGGCTACGCACTGGCGGCTTCGGGCAAGTCTTGAATCTGGAATTCGGCGACGACTTCGAGAACGGTGTCTCCACTTTGCCAAACCAGTTCGCGAACGGCGCGGGGCAGGATGATGCATCCGCGGGAAGCGCAGCCTCGCGCCTCGATGGAGTCGCCGTGCATCAGGAAGCCGCTGCGGCCAAACAGGTTGGTGCCGACGCTGGGCTCAAGCCGCAACACGTATGGACCATGGTCGGGAGAGTTGAATGGAGGGCCGACGATGGTCCAACTGCCCTGCGGGACGGGGCCGACGTTGGGCACGGCCTGCATCGCGGGATTGTTCTTGCCGTTGTCGAATCCGGAATATCCCGTTGCCGCAGTGTGGCCGTTTCGCAGCAATGCGCCGGTTTTCTGGGCGTAGGTCCACATTGGATCGTGACCATCTAGCGGAAGAAAGCGAGAATTTTAATGCGTCGGACTACTCCCGCAACCGGCTTCCAATTTATTTTCCAAATTCCGGAACCAGAATGGGACGGGGATGGAACATCCCGTCACTAGAGGTTGAGGTTGCGGAAAAACTCGTGTTCGATACGGAATGCGACCACGGGGGCTGAAGCCCGCGTTGATATGGGGGCTTTACGCGGCGCTGAAGCGCCGCTCTTCCACGGCACTGCAGGCATTTGTGAGTTTTTCCGCAGCCTTACCAGGCGTGCTTCATCGCTTTCGCGAATTTCTGTGCGGGCAGGGTGTTGAGCACATCGTCTTTCGTGAGCCAGGCGCGGCGGGCCTGCAGGATGCCGTAGCGGATTTTTTCCATGTGCGAGGTATGGTGGGCGTCGGTATTGATTACGATCTTCACGCCCTGTTGTTTGGCCTGGCGCAGGTGAACGTCGTTGAGGTCGAGGCGGTCGGGATAGGAATTCAGTTCCATTGCAACTTTGTGTTTGGCCGCCGCAGTCAGAACGGCGGTCATATTGAACGCATAGGCTTCGCGGCGTAACTGGATGCGGCCGGTGGGATGTCCGATGATTGAAGTGTTGGGATTCTCGATGGCTTTCAGGAGGCGCTCGGTCATCTTGGCCGAGTCCTGATTGAAAACCGAGTGCACGCTGGCAATGACGAGGTCCATCTGGGCGAGCACGTCGTCGGAGAGATCGAGATCGCCGTCGGCGAGGATGTCGACTTCAATGCCTGCGAAAATTGTGATGTCCTCGATTTTCTTGCCAGCTTCGCGAATGCGCGCGATGTGCGCCACGGCGCGCGTGTCGTCGAGGCCGTTGGCGAAGGCCAGGTTTTTGGAATGGTCGGTGATGGCCATGTATTTGTAGCCGCGAGCCTTGGCGGCTTCGGCCATTTCTTCGATGGTGTTGCGGCCGTCGGTCTCGACCGTGTGCATGTGCACGTCGCCCTGAATGTCTTCCTGTGTAATTAATTTCGGCAGCGTGTGTTTCTCGGCGGCGTCGATCTCACCGAGATTTTCGCGCAGCTCGGGAGGGATGTAGTCGAGATTCAGCCTGGCATAAATTTCTTCCTCGGTTTTTCCTGCGACCGGCTTCTCGCCTTCGAGCGTGGCCAGGCTGTATTCGTTGAGGGTATATCCCATCTTTAACGCACGCTGGCGGAGGGACACATTGTGCGCCTTGGAGCCGGTGAAATACTGCATGGCCGCGCCGAAAGATTCGGGAGGCAGCAGGCGGACGTCGACCTGCATTCCGCTGCGCACGTGAAAACTTATTTTGTTGTCGCCGCTGGCGATGACGTCCATGAGCGGCGGGAACTGCGCGACATAGGCGATTGCCTTCTGGCGGCCTTCTTCGGAAGTGCAGGCCGGGCCGGTGACGAGAATGTCGAGATCGCCGACGGTTTCGCGTCCGCGGCGCAGCGAACCGGCGGGAGTGATCTTTTCGATGCCCGGAAACTTGCTGACGTATGCCGTGAGTTTTTCTGCTTCGGTTTCGGCGGCGTCGATCAGGAAGCGTCCACTGACGCGGCGGTAGTCTTCGATGGCCTTGAGCAGCTTGGCTTCGTGCTTTTCGCCCATGCGCGGCAGTTCGCGAATCTTGCCTTCGCGGGCGAGTTTTTCGACGCCATCCACGTCGCTGACCTGGTAGGCGCTCCAGATCAGTGCGATCGTCTTCGGGCCGAGGCCTTGAATCTTCAGTAGCTGCAGCATCGAGGGATGATATTTCTTCAGCAGTTCGGCGTGCGCGGTGAGCTTGCCGTCCTTAAGTAGTTCCTGCAAGTTCAGCAGCATCTTTTTGCCGATGCCAGGGATGGCCAGCACCTGCTCGGGGTCGGCGATGATGTCCTTCATCTGCTGCGCCGAATTTTCGATAGCTTGCGCGGCATTGCGGTAGGAGCGGATGCGGAAAGAATCCTGCCCGTCGATTTCCTGCAGGTCGGCGGTTTCGTAGAGAATGCCGGCGATGGCTTTGTTGTCCATGAGTCCGATTAAGGCTTGCGGGATTAGGTTAAACGAAGTTGGAACGGGAGAGCTAGAGCGACGCAGAAATCTAGGCGTTAGTTGGAGAAAGAGGTGCTTGCGGGCCTGGGTCCTTGGGACCACTTGAAAGCTCGCGTGCCCACATCGCGAACCATATGAAGAATCCCGCAAGGAGGCAATCGGAAACCATCCGCGCCATAAGCGCAGATCCCAAAAGGCCAGTGTTCACTGCCATGACGGCAGAGATGGCGGATGCGGCAGCGAAAAATTGAAATCGGGTCGGGTCGGAATCGGGTGGAATGAAAAAAGTCACGAAGACGATGGCGAACCAGTACTCCCCATTGAAACCAAACGATGAATGAGGGCCAGCGAACCAAATCGACAGAATCATAGGCAAGGCCGCGAAGGATAGAAAGGCGCTGCGCCAACGCCGTTTGCGCGACTGCTGAATGGCGGCTGTCAGTGCGCCGAGAGCCATAAAGCCGAGCAATAAGGCGTCTTGAGGGTGAGCCAGTTGCGGCCAGAAACTCGCGATTACCAGGCTGGCGCCCTTAAGCACGCCGAGGCCGACAAGAAAGAAAACGGGTAAGGCCGAGACGAGAAGCAGACCGAGAAGCGTGTTAACGACCATGTCGCGGCGGCTCATGAAATATGTAGCCCCATCGGTTTGATGCGACGAACGCTCGTCCCTGCGGCGCCGGGCAGTTGTCTGTCGGTGCCATCCTAACATACGCCTTACGCGCTCTTGCTGACGTTCGCCGCCTGCGGCCCTTTGGCGCCTTCGGTGATCTCGAACTCGACCGGGTCGCCTTCTTGCAGGCTTTTGTATCCCTCAGAGGTGATCGCGCTGTAATGAACAAAAACGTCGGGTCCATCGGCGCGGCCGATGAAGCCGTATCCCTTTGCGTTATTGAACCACTTGACGGTTCCTTTCAGGCGTTCCACGTACCCCCGCTTTCTGCGCGTCCCATCGACCAAGGGGGGAAGGACGCGCACACGGTCTTTAGGATGCATTTTGGAGCGATTGGGGATACGTGTCAAGGGCAAGCCGGGGGACGAAGGCAGAAGTCAAAAGTCAGAAGGCAGAAGTAAGCCGGTGGGGGTTACGTCGGCCGGAGGAGGAATTTCAGATTGCAGATTTTTGATTTCAGATTTAAAACCGATGCCTGCAGCCGATTTTCAATCTGAAATCTGAAATCTAAAATCTGAAATCCGCAATCTTCGCTCGGGATGACAGACGTGAAAGAGTTGGGCGAACTAGAGCGGCATGGGCCCGTCTTTTCCCTCGGTGATGCGGTGCTGCAGCCAGAGCACGGAGGAAATTGTTTTTCCGTCGCGGATGGTGCCGCTGGTGACCATGCGGACCAGCGTGGGCAGCGGCACCAGGCGCTTGTAAATGATTTCGTCTGCTTCCGGTTGTGCGATCCCTTCGCGCAATCCTGTGGCTAGAAATACTGACATAGTCTCGGCCATGAAGCCGGGGCTGGCGTAGAACTTCAGGATGCGGCGCCAATGGGCGGCGGTGTATCCGGTTTCTTCAAGCAGCTCGCGTTTGGCGGCTTTCAGTTCGTGCTCGCCGGGATCGATGCGTCCGGCGGGCAGTTCCCAGAGATAATCTCCGGCGGCGTGGCGATATTGGCGCTCGAGCAGCACACGCGGCGTGGAGCCGGACTGATCGCCGGACTCGTCGACGGCGAGAATGACGACGGATCCCGAATGATGAATCAGATCGCGGCGGACGCGGATGCCTCCGGGTTCCTGCACGTGGTCCGTGGTGATCGTGAACACGGGGCCGCGGTAGACCGTGCGAGAAGAGAGTAGACGGACTTTGGCTTTCTTGCTCGCGCGGGGTTTCGTACGTTGAGGTCGAGGGCTTTTCGGCATGCAAACAATATAAAGCAGGGGGTTGCCGGGGCGAATTTAAATCAGTGGTCAGTGGTCAGAATGCGGAAGTCAGAAATAAGAATGCAGAAGTTAACCCATCGTCCTTGCGCGATGTGCCGGCTCACTTCTGCATTTTGACTTCTGACTTCTGCATTTTTCCGCTTCTGCTATTCTGCCGGGCATGAGAGGTCGTCCGCGGATCACCATTGTTGGAGCGGGGAATCTGGGTGCGGCTCTGGCGACGTCTCTGCATCAGGCCGGGTACGCCATCGACCAGATTATGTTCCGAAATGGCCACGCGTCCCGGCGAAATGCCCGCGTGCTCGCGAAGAGAGTTGGTGCGCGGGCCGCGGCGATCTCGCTGGCGGCAATCGACGCAGACATAGTTTGGTTTTGCGTCCCGGATGATGTGATCGCCAACGTGGCGGGGTCGCTCGCGCAGAAAGGCGACTGGAAGGGAAGAATTGCTTTGCACAGTAGCGGAGCGCTTACCAGCGACGAACTGGTGGCGCTGCGCCGGCGCGGAGCGCATGTGGCGTCCGTGCATCCAATGATGACGTTCGTGGCTGGAGCTTCTCCATCACTGGCAGGAGTGCCCTTCGCCATCGAAGGAGATGCGGCAGCGGTGCGCGCCAGCCGCGCCATCGTGAAGGATTTGGGCGGCAAAGCTTATGCGATTCGGCGGCAGGATAAAGTGGCTTACCACGCCTGGGGGACGTTCGCCAGCCCGCTGCTGACGGCACTTCTGGCGACGACCGAACACGTCGCCGCCGCGGCGGGAGTAAATCGGCGAGAGGCGAAGCGGAGGATGCTTCCGATCCTGCAACAGACTTTGGCGAATTACGCGGCGCTGGATGCCGCGGGAGCGTTCAGCGGGCCGATCGTGCGCGGCGACGTGGAGACGATCCGGCGGCATCTGCGGGTTCTGCGCAAAGTGCCGGCCGCCGGTGAAGTTTATGCGGCGCTGGCGAACGCGGCGGTGAAGTACTTGCCGGGGAAGAGTAAGGGGAAAGTGCGGAGATTGTTGAACGGCCAAGTCAGAAGGCAAAAGTCAGAATGAAGAAGTCAGAAGTCAGAATGAAGAAGTAAACCCGTCCGTTCGGGGCGGGACTTACTTCTGCATTCTGCATTCTGACTTCTGCATTTTGAATTATCTCGACGTGAACAGGTGGCCGAGTTTTTCTTTCTTGGTTTTCAAATACTCTTCGGATTGGGCGTTGAACTCGACTTCGCAGGGGACGCGCTCGACCACTTTGACTCCGGCGCGCTCCAGCGCTTCCACTTTGTCAGGATTGTTTGAGAGCAGCCGCACCTCGGTCACTCCCAGCGCTTTAAGCATTTCGCCGGGCAGCGTGAAGTCGCGGTGATCGGCTTTGAAGCCCAGGCGTTCGTTGGCTTCCACCGTGTCCAGGCCTGAGTCTTGCAGCTCATACGCTTGCAGCTTGGCCATCAATCCGATGCCGCGGCCTTCCTGCTGTTCGTAGATCAGGATGCCCGCGCCCTTCTGCGCAATCATCGCAAGTGCCATCTCCAGTTGCTGGCGGCAATCGCAGCGCAGGGAATGAAACACGTCGCCGGTGAGGCATTGCGAGTGCACGCGGACCAGCGGGGGCGATGATTTCACGTCTCCCATCACCAGGGCCACGGCTTCCTCCACGCGGCGATTCCCGTCGGAACCGGATTCTCCGCGAAAGCCGTGAATGCGGAACTTGCCCCAGCGTGTGGGGAAATCCGCGGACGCGATCTGACGGACGGATGTCACCTTTAGATTATAGCGGTTTTGATTTTCGCGATGGACTTTCGCGACGATGACTCCACGATGTTGATTTGAGGGAAACGTCCGCCGAGCCTAGCCGCGGGGAAAATGAAAAATGCAATCCTGTTTGGAAGCGATGGGAGCTCCGTTGCGCGTAGCGGGGCGGAAGCGCCAGTTCTCGAGCGCCGCCAGCGCCTTTTCGTCGAGTTTGGGACCCATACTCTGCAGGACGGTTTTGTTAACGATCTGACCGAGTTGGTCAATCGTGACTTCCACCACCACGTTGCCCTCGTGATCGAGCAGTTCCCAGGGGTAGAAAACGGGATCGGGCATCGCCACGGGAAGTGCGGGACGAATTTCGTCGCCGAATCGCGGCCCGTGAATCAGCGTGCCGTAGGGAAGGCCCGCGGGCGTGCCGTGTCCTTGATTCGAAAGGGTCGGCGTTTTCGATTGATCCTCGGCGCCCGAGGGAGAGAACGTGATTGGTGGAGGCGTCAACTTTGCCACCTGCGCATTCTGCTTCAGAGTCAGTTTCTCGTGGCCCATGCGCTGCTTGCGATAGACCTGGGTGGCGCTCTCGGGAGAACTGAACTTGCTGTCGTCGGGCGTTTTGGAAGGGAAGTAAATATGCGCGACGGCATTGCCGCCGCGGCCCAGGGCAATGGATTGGGGCATCAAGAGTTGAGGCTCCGGCGCATGCAGCAGCCAGGCAAGCAGCAGGCCATGCGCGGCCAGCGAACCCCACAGGATCTTCCTCTTTTGTGATGTGCTGGCACCGAATTGCGCAAACATGCTCGACAACTCCTACGCGCGGGCCCATCGTCTTATTTCGGCTGCTTCAGACTTCGACACCAGGCCGACTGCTCTAACTAATGTTAGACGCATAAGGAGTGTCTTCGTCAAGGTTTTTGCGCAGGGGAATGCACCGCGGTGCGCGGGCACACTCTTGGTGCAGATCGGAGAACGCTGCTAAAATAAAAACTCGCGTCCAACCCGCACCGTGGGGCTATAGCTCAGCTGGGAGAGCGCATCGTTCGCAACGATGAGGTCGTCGGTTCGATCCCGACTAGCTCCACCAATCTTCTCAAGCACTTGCAGCGTTTTTGAGCCGTTCGCACGCATCGGAAAATCCCGCTTATTGGACCGAACTGGACCGTGATTTGGACCGTGGCTCCTGGGCGGCATCAGAACTCGAGAAATCGAGGTCGAGATCCATCGCCGTTTGCGGCACCGCGGGCAGGCCTGCGCCGCCGGCAAACGCCGTGAGCTGCTGCAGCGCGCGCCGCTGCGACGTGGAAATGGTCTGCGCGTAGATATCCATCGTGGTGCTGCTTCGGCTGTGGCGCATCTGGCCTTGCACCGATTTCACGTCGGCGCCCGCCTGAATGAGCCAGGTTGCGTGTGAGGTTCTCAAAACTCGCCAGCAGACGAACGGCAGGCCGAGTTTCCGGGCCGCCGGCTGCAGGTGTCGCTTGAGAATATTCTGGTCGTTCATCTCGCGCCCCTTGCGCACGCTCTGAAATACCAGATCGTCGGGCCCTCCTGATTTGACCAGCTTGTGTTTGCGGACCGCGCACCCGGCCCGCACTCCCACCGTCATGGTGGGCAGGCGAAGCAGGCGGGCAATCACTTCCGGTTCCACTCCGATCGTCGCGGCGCTGGCAGCGGTTTTTGGAACCGCCCAGTCGCCCCGGCAAAATCTTTCTTCGATGGTGATGCTGTCAGCGTGGATACAGCGCCACTTGAGGCCGATCAGTTCGCTTACCCGAAGCCCAGTCCACACGGCGGTAAAGATCATCGTCGCGTAGGGCTCGGAAACGATTTGCACCAGGTTGGCGAACTGCTCGGGTGTGATGGTCGGCTTCGGGCGCCGGGCTCGCCGGTCCTTGGGCAGCCGCAATCCTTCCATCGGGTTTTTGTTGAGGTACTCCACGTCGACCGCGGAGCGGAGAATCGAAGACAGTGCGTCCCTGATCTTCGAGATAGTGGGATACGACGCCTCCGCTGCCTTGCGGGAAAAATAGTCCTGCAGCGTCGGCCGCGTGAGATCTCGCAAACACCTGCCGCCTAGATCGGGCCGCAGGTACTTCTTGACCATGCCGCGGTAGGACAGCCGCGTGCTGCTGGAGAGGTGCGCCGGGCGTCCCGGAGCCACTTTCTTCGGCAGATAGCGCGGAATGTAGGTGTCGTCCATGAAATCACTCAAGCTCATCGCCGAGCCGGTGAGGCCCAACCCCTGATTCATGGGGCGGAGTTTCTCGTCGACGATTTTTTCCACCTCGCGGAACGGCATGTCCGCTTTGGCTAGTTTGATCCGTTGACGTTTTCGGCTGCCTGTTTTGCTCGTATCCCAGACGCGCAGCCACCAAAAATTTCCTTCCTGAAACGGTGTTGGTTTTTGAAACCGCCGTCTCGCCATCGCTTCGTTCTCCCGATGGCTCGCCGGACGAGTTGCCTCGGCGCTGATCCTAGCACTGATCTCTGGCCTCGGTGTGTGATCCGGCAAATTCATTTCTCGCGGTTCCCGTTTTGAGCTCGGGCCGCGTCCCAGTCGCGGCACTCCTGCATCGCACGATTGATTTCGAGTTGGTTCCGCTGGTCCGGGATCGCGGGAAGATGCGTCTCCGGCCAAGAGACCTGAAGCTGTTGGAGGTGGAGTCCGCGCTGGACGGTGATTCCGGCGTGCGCGCAGATCCACTCGAAGTAGGCTTTATCGCTCAGAGAACCGACTGAGCTGGGGCGCTTCTCGGCTTCGCTGCCGGCCTCGGCCATCTTGCGCATATCGCGGGCGTCGAAGTCCGCCTGCGAATATTTGGGAGGGGGGGCGTTTTGCACTTCGCGCGCGCGCGGGGGATCATCTATGCTCTCCCCCTCTCTGGGTTTTGTATCTAGAGTCTTTGAATCAAAAGCTTTTGTATCGTCGGCACCTGGTGCCGGGTGGTCATGCACCTGGTGCCGGGTGCTGCCGGCACCTGGTGCCGGGTGCTCGGGAGCGAATTCAACGGGCTGGCTGGGACGGGGCGGCCGCGGAATTCCCGGTATGGTCTGCTGAACTCCGTCCTCCAGACTCGCGAGAATCTCCGGCTTTAAGGCTAAGGCGGCTTCGTTGATGTCGTAGATCGCGGGAACGGTGTGCCACTGGCGCCGGCGCCGGGATGGGGTCTTTGCCGCGGCGCGTTCGATGAGAATGCGGCGATCGATGAGCCCGATAATCCGCCGGCCGTTCTTATACTTTCGCCCGTGGATCAGGTTCCAGACGGTTTTGACCGACAGGTCGGAATGGAATGCGTAGGTCTCCAGGGACGCCCAGCACCCGTTTCCCAGCCCGTCCTTCGAAACCTCACACATGGCGAGGAGGAGAGCACGTTCGTTGGCGGTCAAGTCGTAGTACAGAAGCCGCGCGTTCAGCGGCGGACGGGAAACTGCGCGAGGGCCCGGAACTAGCCAGGTGCGCGGATCGTCCTTTGGCGAGAGGCTCACGTGATCGGGCTCCCGGTCGTCCCGATGCAATGAAACCAATCATCCGTCACCGCGGAGTTTAAGGGACGGGGAAGTTGGCGCCACTGGCGAAGTGCAACCTCTTCCAAAAGACGGGCGTCGTGGACTTCGCCGCCTTCCTTGCAGGGACGCAGTTCTACGCTTTGCCGGTCCGGCCCGCTGCGGAGAATCGAGCAGAGGCAGCCGCACCGCGGATGCCAGGTTAAGAGCTTCATCCCCAGCACGAACCACGAGTGCTCGACTCTGGTCTGGGTTGACGCGCTCGAATTTTCAGCCCTATGCTGCAACTGTCGGTGCCCCGTTCATTCCCGATGTGGTGAACGCCTCGCGCTTGAATCGCGAGGCGTTTTTGTTCGACGGGGCGGAATTGTAGGAGCGGAACGCAGCAAGGAGAGCGGACTTAATAGTTTTGTCCGGTCGGACAAAAGTGTTTTGTCCGACTACGCGGGGCGCGCGAGATGACGTTTCAGGAGGCGCTGGAGGGAATTGATGGTGGTGGTTTCGTTAAACTCTGCCGCGATCTGCTTCTGAATTTCGGGCCATTCCATGCGTTGATTGCGGAGTTGATCGACTCTGGCCGCCTTCCCGATCTCAGCGGGACGGCCGCCTTTGGGTCTGAGGACGCGGTCGCCGACAGTCACGACGCCGCCGGCCTCAAGCTTCTTCATTCGGTCAGCCAGGTCGTGCAGGCGTTTGTGGTACTGCTGCTGGCTCTCCTTGGCCTTCTGCGGATGCTTTTTGCGGTAGCGCGCCGAGAGTGAGGCCGATTTCGCGGGGTTGTCCTTGCGCCACTCGCGCTGGTGGGTGTTGATGGCATCCTGCATCGCCCTGTATTTCTTTGGGTCGGCGTCGCGGTAGGTCGATGGCAGGTACTTCCGCTGGCGTGCCTTGATCTCGGGGTGGGCAGCGTACGCGGCTTTCTTCTGAGCGCGTTGGTGGGCGCGGTGCGCGAATGGCTGGCAGACTTGGCAGTTCTCCTGGCGCGGACGCTTGGGATCAAACTCGAAATTGCGAAGGCAGGGACGGGCCGGGCGGAATTTCTTTTCCAGCCCGGCGCCGCCCTGGAACTTGCATCGTTTCTTCTTCATGCAACTAGGGGCGTCCGTCGTCGTTGCTCGTTCGGTTCGAGAACGAGACCCACGATCTTCCGCTGGAGCACTGCGCCAGGGTTCTCAATAGTTGCTTCCACGTCCTGTTGGTTCTTGGGGTCGGGCATCTGCCTCTCGATCTGTACGGTGACAGCGAAACCTGCTGGGAAAGCCAGACGAATCTCGTCCTCAATACCCACGATCCCGCCAGGGGAATTCGCGTTGGTGAGGTTCTTCAGTAGCAATTCGGTCGGGATAGTGCCAAGGCGCGTAGTGTAGAGCTCTGTTTTCATGCTTGCTCCTTTCGGCGGCCGCATCGTGGCCGCCGCGCTGTGAGGTACTCGTCGATTGCGCGCCGGATGATCTCGGCGACTGGCGCTCCGGTCTCCTGCGACCGCTTGGCGAGTCTCCCGTGTTGTGTAGAGCTGAGGTGAATCGTTCTGCGTTTCATGTCTGGCACTCCAGTCTGCTAGCAGCCACACCCTGACACTTGCGCCCCCTGTGGAAGCGAGTATTGCTGTGGAAAACTAAAAAAGAGTTGGCGAAGGACCACGCCCGCTCGGGATGGCTGGCGGGAATTTGCGGGCGATCTGCAAGGCATCTGCGGGCGATTGGCGGGCGATTTGATGGGTGTTACTCATTCGCCATCATGTGGTGGGCCAAGGGACTGCCGATCAGGGGTGGGAGAGATCGCCATTGGAATCAGCAATTTAGGGGGTGGGGGTCAATCCATAGCGATCGAGAGGCTGCGACCGGCCTGCTCCGAATTGCGCACTTTCGCAGCGAAAGATTTTCCGGGTGGTTTTGCCGGTTTTTCTGAGAAAGCGGGATCACAGGGGCGGAGCGCGATCCCGCGCGGCAGGCCCGTTCGCCAGGCGATTTCGGGGGTACTGGAGGTCACCGGAGACTCTCCGCGGCGCTCTCCGCGCTTCTAATGCGCAGATTTTTCCGCCAAACCCCGCGGTTTCGCGGGGTTCACGGCTGCGATGGGATCACGACAATCTCGCCGTGCTGGTTGTAGAGTTCGCGCTCGACCATCCGGCCTTCCAGAAATGTGGTGACGATCGCGCGGCCGTCCTCGAAGCGCACCACCATCTCGACTTCTCGGTCGTAGGGTTCCATGTGCTGATCCTTCTTGCGAAGTGCCGAAATGTCGGCAGCCTGCCGATATATCGGCGGTTGGGGAAAGACGGCAAGAGCCGCCCGATGACCTGGGCAGCTCTGGCGGTTTCATCATGCGCGCGCCGACCTGTTCGGTTCTTCCCCTGGTGGACTGCGGCGAGGCGTGCGAACCTGCTGCAGCTCGACGCGCAGCGTCGGGGATCGATTCTCGGGTTTCACGGGAGTCGGCGGCGGAAGCCGCGGCGCCACTCGCGGCGCATCGTCGAGCAATTGAGCCTGCGGAAACTTGGCCCGCGCCTCCTGGATGCTCGGAAACCAGTAGCGTTCCGTCGAGTGCGATCGCGGCCGCGGCGTGATGGAATACACAGTCACCACGCAGACACACTGGACGCCGCCGACCCAGACCGGCCACGCCAAGGGTCTCACGGTTGTGCGAGTATGGCGCGGCGGCAAAGGAACGTCGCGCATTCTCCGCGCCAGGCCCGCTGCGAATTCGTCCCGCTGCGCGCGATCGGCTCGCTCAAGTTGGAGTTGAAGGGAAAGGGAAGGACCGCTTGCTAAACTAAGGGCAGCCATGAGATCACCTCATCCGTGATTTCGGGTTAGCGGTCCGGAGTGTTTGCGCACTCCGGACTCGCGTTCTTCAGCCTGATCCTTACTCCCAGCGCCGCCAGCGGTCAAGCAGTTCCAATGAGATCGCCGAAATAGTTTTTCCCGCGCGCTCCCGTTTTGGGAAATTTTTCGGATGGTGTACAAAGGCGACGGGCTCACGCCCCAATTCCAGTGGAGGTTTTTCTGTGGAAGAACAGATCACCATCGTCAAGAACTATCGCGCTCGCGTCGAGCTGCACGCGCCGAGGCCGCTGCTCTGCGAACTGACCGGCGACGACTTGGAATCGCTCAAGGAGAGAACCCGGAATTTTCTGCGAAGCATTTTGAACGGCACTCCGAAGTTTGAAGCCGCCGTGGGCAGTCCGGGTTTGACCCTGATCTACCACCCTGCCGCGGGCGAAACGGCCATCGGCTATATCTCCGCCTTCGACGTGCCGCAAAACATGAGCGTGCAGACACTCGATCAGGTGCGCGAAGCGGCCGCCTGAAAATCGAGTCGCGTAAAGGCGGCGGAGCCGCTCCCTTCGCCGCCTTGATCCGAGAGATGGCCCGTTGGTAACTTTGCGCCCGTTCCTCCACGGCGCGTATGCTGAAACCGTCGCACACCGAGGTCTTGAATCCACCTCGTGGACGATCTCTCTGATGATTGGCCACGGGAGCTTCTCGAAGGCTGCGGTTCCAACCGATCGCAGACGAAGCTCCCGCGGTTTTTTGAAAGTTTCGCAGTCCCGAGGTTCCGCTGTTCCTTAGAACGGCGACTCCTCGCCACCAAAACCTCCCGCACGGCGCCCCGGCGCCCCAGGGTGAACCAGCACAGATACACTCCCTCCTTCGATCGAGCGTGCCTGTCAGTGCCAAGAAAAAACGCAGCCGCACGGCTGCGCGGCCTGACGCTTGCGCATTGCTCGGTTCTCTTTTGCGCGGCCACGCCGATCAAAGGAGGACACATCATGTCCGGACCACCCAGTATTCACGCGCTTCGACAGCGCGAGATAGAACTGCTCGCCATCAATCAGAAAATGCTCGATTCCCTACCCCCAGGCAAGGACCTGGCACCGGCCCAGGCAACCCAGTTCGAGGCAAACCGGGTTCTCATAGCCAAGAACAGAGCCGCGATCATCGAGCGCGAAGTAGAGATGAACCGCGAGCGCAACGGCGGCGGATTTGAAGTTCGCGACGGCCTTGGCACCTTCGGAGCTCCCAGCAGCTCGGCCCGCGCCGGCAAGCCAAGAATCGGCGCCAAGTTCGGCGAACTCTTCGGCCTGCAGGCACTCGATCGCGGCGGCTTCGGCGACATGGAAGAGTACCTGGCCACGGTGCACAGTGGCCTGGCGGATCCGCGACTCCGAACGGGCGCAAGCGCTGGCATCCAAGCCGCCGCCAGCGAGCAGACCGAGCTCAGCCCATCGGGCGGAGGGTTCCTCGTGCCTGACGCTCTGGCGGCGCAGATAATCGACCAGAGCCTAGAGAGCGAGATCGTGCGTCCTCGATGCCTCTCGGTCCCCATGACGACGAACTCCCGCAAAATAGCCGGCATCGATGGCTATTCTCACGCCAACGAAGTCCTCCTGGGCGGAGTGTCTCCGGCGATGGTTTCCGAAACCGACACGCTGCCGCTGATGCAGGTGAAATTTTGGCTGCTCGAGCTTGTAGCCAAGAAGCAGGGTTTCCTCATCAACTGCTCCAACGAACTGATCGAAGATTCCGGCTTCGAAAGCGTCGTCGGGGCCAAACTGATCGAAGCCGCGGCCTGGGAGTTGGATTATTTTTTCCTCTGGGGAAGCGGTGCCGGCGTGCCTCGAGGAATTTTCAATGACCCGGCTTTGATCGTGGTGGCCAAGGACAGCAGCCAGATCGCTGCCACCATCACCTATAACAACATCTGCAACATGTACGCGCGGCTGCATCCCAACTGCCGGAAAAAAGCGGTGTGGGTCGCGACCAGCGATTGTTTGCCCCAGCTCCTGCAGCTCGCTCTGCTTTTCAAGAATGAAGCCGGGACAGACTGGGTCGGGGGATCAAGCGTCCCAATCTTCACCAAGGGCGCGGACGGCGGCTGGGAGCTGCTGGGCCTCCCGGTGATCCTAACCGAGAAGCTGCAGGCGCTCGGCACACAGGGCGACATTTTGCTCGCCGATCTCAGTCAATATGCGGTGGGCTGGCGTCGGCAGCTCACGCTGGAGCGCTCCATGCACGTTGGCTTCGCCACCGATTCGCTCTGGCTGCGGCTCACTGCGCGGCTGGATGGGATGGGGACGTGGAAGAGCGCGATCCAACCGCCCAACGGCGAGAACACACTCTCACCATTCGTAACCTTGGCCACTCGCTCCTAACGGAGCCGGGACGGGAAAGCCCCCACGTCGCGCACGCACAAGCCGCGCGGCGTGGGGCAGCACACAAATTTCCGACAGGAGAAAAAAATATGAACGGCTTCAACATTGCGGAAGGCGGGCACGTGGTGCAGATCCTGCCGCCCGTGGATATCACCGGCGGAAAAATCGCCCAGGCATTCTCGATGGCCGAGTACGCGCACGCTTCCATCCTGGTGCTGATCGGCGTGTCGGCCGCGGCCTTCACCAAAATCATTGTGAGCATCGGTACCGCCACGGCGGCGATCGGCACGGCGGTGGCCGGCGCCACCGCGATCCCATTCATGCTCTACAAACAGGAAACCGCGGGCGCGAATGAGGACGTGCTCGACGGTGGCACTCTAGTGGCTGCAACCGGCTACACACCCTCAGCCAATGACGGAATTTTCTACGTCATCGAGCTGGACGCCCGCGCACTCGAAGCTGCTGCCGGAGAGCTTGGGACTGATCCTTACGTGCAGTTGTCCCTCACTAACGGCAGCAACAGCGTGATCGCCAGTGCTGTGGCGATCCTCAGTGGAGCGCGCGCCGCCAGCTTGAGCAGCCCCACCGTCACGACGTAGGCGGGGTTGGCGTTCTTTCAGGTTCTCGGCCGAGACGCAGGTGTCGGCGGCGCACCAGTGCCGCGTCCGTCGACGCCGGCCGGGAAGGGAAGCCAGGCGCTCGGAACTCGTCGAATCGGCGCTCTGATGCGGGCAGTCGATTCGCTCGTCTGAGCGCCTGCGCCTTTTCTCGCCGCGCGCGCGCAACAAGCCACCGGCTGGCTTTCCCCTCAGCGCAGCAGAGCGGGAGGAAACGATTGGCACCATGAAATACAAGATCAGCGTCCGTTGCGATCGCGGGCATACCGAAGATTTCCCGCTGCAGCCGCCGGCGGGGCATCGGGCAATCCTCTTGCCGACCCGCGACCTGGCAGAATTCCTGTCCGCGTTTTTTTCGCGTGGCAAGTGCGGCGTCTGCTCGTCCGCGTGCAAGGCCCGCATCGTCGAGGTCGACGAGGAGTCGTCGCCGGCGACGAACCTGGCCTACAACTGATCCACCTACAAAGTGCCGGCGAGCCAGGCACTCACCATTTTGTGTTTGTCCTCGATCGGGATGACTTCGATGACGGCATCGAGCGGGACGGCGCCCAGGAGAAGTTGCACGCGCTGCTCGATGCGGGACGCTCCGAGGGCTTTCAAGCGGTCCTCAGCTCCGTTGCCGTTGCCGTTACCGTGCGCGGGATCGTGGCCATTGGGCTTCACCAGCGCTGCCGGCTGTTCCGCCTTCACCGCGCGCGCGGCCTGCAGTCGTCGGTGTGCGGGGCAGGTACCGGAAAGATTGTTTGAGCCCAGGGTGCTCTTGCACCCCTGCACATCGCAGGTGCGCGCCGTCGATGACGCGCCGTTGCCATTGCCGTTTACCTTCGTGTGAGGCCTGTGATCCCGGCATAGGCCGGACATGTTGTTGAGCCCGAGCTGGTTCTTGCAGCCTTGCACCTTGCAGATGCCTGCTGCTGCGGAAGATAGGGCGGCGGTCGACGTCGCCGACGTCGGAGTCGCCGACGTCGGAGTGGGCGCGGTGACGGTAGCCATAACGTTCTGATCCTCCTGAGACAGAGATTTTTTCCTGGCGGCGGCCGCGGCGGTTACTTCCTTCGAATGAGCGACCGCGAATTTGCGCGGATCGTGGAGAGGACTGCGAATCTGCTTCAGGATGCGCATCGCGACGGGGCAGGCCAGACCATCGAGGCAGAACACACAAACCGCCTCCCCGTCGACGGTGACCGCGGCTGGGCAGCCGGGGCCGTGAGCTTTCAGGCATCGCGCGCAATCCATCGCGGCCCATGCTAGTGCCTCGGAAACGGATCGGCAAGCAAGAACCTGCAGCTACAAGGCAGCGGGTGGCTTTTCCGAGAGGGCTCCTCGGTATGATTGGTTCCCCGTGGGAGGTGTTCAATGAAAAACGTGATCCAGCGACGCGCTCTCTGTCGTCTGTCGATGTGGTTCAACGAAAAAGAAAAAGGTCGGCTTCAGGATGCTGCGAAGATCACCGGCTGGAAAAACAGTGGTGCCTGGGCAAGACACATGCTGCTGGAAACCGCGAAGGCGGTATTGCAGGGCGAACCCAAGATGGCTCGCACCCTGGCACGCGCGCGCCGCGGCCGAAGGGTCCAAAGCGCTGCAGGCAAATAGCTCCAGGTGGGCCCACCCAGACTGCCTGTTTTTTCTTCTCCGATGATAGCAAAGCCGTGGCGGAAAAGACCGTCCTCGAGGACCGGACCCACTTCCAGGATGCCCCGCCGTGCGATTTGCGGACGCGCTGGCAGCGTCGGAGGACCGGGATGGGGATTTCCACCCACGCATGAGCGCGCGGGGAATCTCAGCGCGGGAAGAGTGCCCTGCAAAAATGCAACAATCTTAGGGAGTGCGCCCCACGCTGCGGGCGCGCTAGCGCGCGTCCGCAACATGGGATGCAAGCCGGAAAAACTGTTGAGGCAACTCTCCCGGCAAACCTGAAAATGGGCCCCATTGGACCGTTTTGGACCGTGATCGGCTCGGAAACCCGCATGGATACTGGGGCAGAGTGGCAGACGCCATCTTTCGCAACGATGAGGTCGTCGGTTCGATCCCGACTAGCTCCACCAAACTTTCAAGCACTTGCGGAGGGATGGTTTCAGCGCCATCGCGTTTTGTGTCGTGGTTTGTGTCGTAACCCTTTCCATCTCTGCATCAGCTTTGTGCCTGCATGGTCTCCTATTCTCACCGCCCGCTAACGCGGACATGTCATTTGCTATCTCAACCGGACATATCATGTGCTACCGACGCCAAGTTTCAAAACGGTTGACACGGTGAACGAGTTGGATTAGTCTCGCCCGCATTATGCCATCCGGAGTCTTCAGCAACGCTCCGTCCATCCCTCCGTTCCAATCCCAGGACATTGCGGTCGATGACAAGGGAGTTCTGTTTTCCAATTTTGTGGTGAATTCTACCTTGCCTCTGCAGTCCCACAAGGATTTCATTCGCGACAGCTATGTGCCGTTCGTAATCCTGCAGATCGACTTACTGGGATACCGCGATAATGAAATCACGTTCTTCGTGAGGGGGTCTGCCAGCGCCACCGGCACCACCGATGGCAATCAAGCGTTGTCGGACGGTCGCGCCCGGGCCATTGGCGAAGTAGTGAAGCACTTCTTCGATCTCCAAAAAGGGAGCAGCAACTTTGCCAAGGGCATGATGGTAAAGATTAAACCCATCGGATATGGCGACCAAATGGGCCGCGCCGTGCTCGACGGTATGAAAGAAGCGACCCCCGGATTGCATCTAACTTCCGCAGAAATCGAAAAGCTGGAGTACGGATGCCGCTCCGCCCATGTCGATCTCAATTACGCCCACGTGGCCGACGATGACGACAAGGCCTATTTTTGCCAGCAGGCTTTCACCGCCAAGTTAAACACCAAGAAGGTCCCTGCCAACCATCTGGAGGAACTGCTCGACAGCGCCGATGAGAAGCTAGGCAAGTTCGGATCCTGGGTCGCCGGACTGGGCTTCTCGGAACTGAAGAAATATCTGATCAAGCAGCTCAAAGAAACCATCAAGCCGCTGTTTGAAGATTTTCCGGAAATCGCGATCGTCTATCAAACCATCGACTTCATCAAGCCGGAAGACGTCTTCCTTTGCTTCCGTATGAAGGATCACTTCGGCAAAATTGCTCAATACCAGTTCACCGGTACCCAAAACAAGAAGTCGTTCGATCTTTTTGAGGTTTTCTCTGCCCTCATCAGTATGGTTCGCTGGATGACCAAGCTCCAGGAAGCTCTGGAGAAGTTCGACAACCTGGCTGGCGGACTGGAAAAATCCAAGAAGGTGATTGAGAAACTGAAAAAGTCCACCGAGTACCTGAAGAAAGGGATCGAGGATCTTCTCAAGCCGGATGGCCTGATCCGCAAATACTGCGGCAACTCCTTTGCCGATATCCTGCTTGGTATTCTCCAGGCCGGAGTTACTGGACCGCTGCTCATCGAGGCCTCGGACTGGTTCCGCGTCGTGTTTGTCACCCCGAGCGTATATCAGGTCGATTCCTTTTCGAGCACGGCGCGGATCGAGACCCGGGAATTTCTCGGCAGAGCGCGGGTTGATCTGCAGTTCCTTGGCGCCGGTCCCGAGGGTCGCCTGGGCTGGGGAGCCGAGACCATTATTCACACGGATTTCACGATCCAGACGGGAATCTTAGGCTGGGGCATGAGCTTCGGCAAGCTTCGGATCATGCCCTAGAGTTTGTCCCTTCGCGAAAGCGCCTGCTGGATGGATTGGGATGAACCCCCGGACGCTCCGCGGGAGCACCTCAGGGAGTCACGGTCTGGGTCAGCGAAGCTGAACTCGTGGTGAAGTTCGAGCTGCCATTGTAGGTCGCCGTGACGGTGTCTTCTCCCTTAGCCAGCGTCGAGGTTGTCAGTTTTGCCACACCTCCGTTAATCCCCGCGCGGTTCCCAGAGTGCCCGTGTCAGACGTGAACGTGACGGTCCCTGTGACCGTGCCGCCGAACTGCGGCGTCACAGTCGCGGTAAACGTCACAGTCTGCTTGTAAGTTGAAGGGTTCAGCGACGAAGCCAGTGTGAGGGTTGCGCTTGCCTGGTTCACCACCTGGCTTAAGGGGGCTGAAGTGCTGGAGGTGAAGGAAACGTTCCCCTCATACTCTGCCGTGATCGAGAGTGTTCCTGCGGCTAATTTTGTAGTCGTGAAGCTCGCGACCCCACCGCTTAGCGTCGCTTCTCCCAGGCTTCTCGTGCCATTCCTAAATGTTACTCGCCCGGTTGGCGTGCCGCTGAACTGCGGAGCCGCGGTGGCCGTGAAAGTTACCGACTGCCCGAAGACAGATGGATTGAGCGAGCTGACCAGGACCGTCGTGCTGGCCGCTTTGGCAACGGACTGATGGAGAGCCGCGGAAATGCTGGGCGCGAAGGTCGCATCTCCTCCATAGACTGCCTTCACCGTCCTTGTGCCCACTCCAAGTGTGGAGATTGGAAAGTTCGCCGTTCCATTACTCAATGCCGCCGTCCCCAGAACCGTACTGCCCAACATAAAGGTGACCGGCTCTCCGTTGGGCGGTGGGCCGACAGCGGAAGTGACCGTCGCGCTGAACGTTACTGCGTTCCCGTAGATCGATGGATTGGCCGAAGATGCGAGCGCGGCGGTGGTCGCCGTCAGTACGAATTGATTGACCGGCAACGAGGTGCTGCCGCTGTGGCTGGAATCGCCCAGATAGACCGCAGTGATTGTGCTGGTCCCCGTCGGCAGTTTTGTCGTGGCGTACTTGGCCGAGCCGGATGTAAGCGTAATGGTCGCGAGCACGGTCGTGCCTTCCAGGTATTCAACCTTGCCCGTAGGAATTCCAGCGCCCGGCTGCTGAGCAACCGTGGCGGTGAAAGCGACAAGCTTGCCCGACACGGATGGATTCACAGACGAACTCAGCGTAGTGGTAGTCGCCCCCGATTCCCCAGTCAGTCCGAAGATCTGCAATTGCTGGTGGCTGGCCACGAAGACCAAACCGTTCGCCACTACTGGAACCAGATTGGCATTGCCAGTTGTATTCGGCCATGCACCCGCAGTTGCTTTGAATAGCTGCGACATGGTGCCTCCACCCGACTCCGGGTCAAACGCATAAAGAGAAATAGGCGCTCCATTGTTATTGGTCGCAGGGCGCGAAATAACCCAGATAATTGGACTGGCGGTGCCGTTGGACGAGATCGAGGTGAAGAACCCAGGGTCCTGCACGGTGCTACCCGGCCCCGACGAGTTCGTTACGTTGGTCAACATGGCGGTCGGCGATGTCACCACTTTCCAGACGCCTACGGACCCGCCGCCGCTGGCGACCACCCGTCCCATTCCGTCGACTGGATCCACGAAGTACGATTCACCGCACCAGCAACCGCCGACCGAGTAGGTGCCCAGCACGTTGTTCGTGGTCGTGGAGTAGCCGCCCAGGTCGTCTTCGTTCATGAAATACATGTTCCCATCCTTGCCCGCGGCGACCGCCATGTGGGTGATGGAACCAGGTTGATCGGGGAGCACGAGCACGCCGCCGGAACCGAAATCGACGTCCCCCTGATCCAAGCTGCCTTGATTGCTGGGCGTGAACAGGTCGAGCACGGCGCCCAGGTTCGAAGACACCTTCACCACGCTCTCCTGGATATTCGTGACTCCGTCGTAGGTGGTGCCCGAGTAATCGGAATTTCCCGTCACAAAAAGAATGTTGCCGGAGTCGTCGGCCGCCGGTCCGTAACCGGACATCCAGATGGAAGACAGAAAAAAGTTGTGGGGAGACGAAGGTTGGAGATCGTTGAGACGGTTCGCCGGCAGCGGCGTCAGTGTGCCCGTATTCCAGCCCAGGAGCCAGCCGCGCGACAGGTTGGCGTTAAAGTCGCAGAAGCTGCCGAACCCCGCATAGACGTTGCCGTTGGCCAGCAGCAGGCCGGGACGTTGCCGCTGATAGGTGGCGTTGAAATTGAAAGTTGTTCCATTGTTGAGCGTGTGCGAGGCACTCACAATCTGCGGCGTAACTTTGTCGGTCAGGCTGCCCAGGTCGAGAGCATGAAGGCGGTAAGCCGGGCCGCTCGCGTCTTGCGTGTAAATGATCACGTAGAGCGTGCTGCTGGAGGGATCGATCACCGGCGTGGAGTTGATGCCCACGTTCGGTCCGTTGTTGTTGCAGCCCAGCGGCATTGGCACCGGCGACCCGAAGTTGGGGTTGAGCAGCACCGCGCCGCTATGCACGTCGATGGCGTAGATCGTGTTGCCTTCCGTGGCCACATACACCACATCATGCGGACCCTGACTGGTTCCGGCGGTGATGGTCACGCCGGGGACAACCAGAGGTTGCGAATCGACCTGATCGTCGAGCGCCACGTTATGCAGCAGTCCGAAACTGGAGCTGCCCACATTTGCCGGCGTCAATGTGGTCTCCGTATTGTTCCAGCCGGTGCGGTAGGTATCGTAGTGGTAAGTAGTGACGGCGGTTTGGGCCAGCGCACCGACGGCGAGCAAGATCAGCGCCACAGGGATCGCCATAACAACCCGGCGGGCCGAAACATTGTTCCGAAGGTGCGACTTAGAGAGCGACGTAGAGACCGACATAGAGAAACAGATCCCTTCTTATCTTGTGGGTGATGCTGTGGTGCAGCCCGAAAGCCGCCAAAGCTTACGACACGCGGCCCACCTTGTAAAGCCCGTTCCGCGCGGGTTTCGGTGTGGCCCCTGGGACTGGATCGGGCCCTGGGACACCTGACAAGCGGATCTCGCCGACCTTCCAGAGAATCCGAGTCAACAGAGGGTTGGCGTATTTTGTGCAAACCATTGCACCCTCTGATAACATCGGGGGCGAATCTCCAGCGTTTTGTAGATGAGGGCCGAGCGGGCAATGGCACTCAACCTGCACGTCCGCATTTGGGGAAGTGTGCCCGGGGACGCGCGAATCTCGAACTACTGAACTGGAACCCACGAAACTGGAACCACCGAAACAGGTACGACCCAGGAGCCGTAATTGACCAGCGGAGAAGGCAGCGGTGAGGTTCGGGTGCGGCGTCGGCCGACCCGGCGTCACCTGCGAAATCGTCTGACCCGGCGGATCATGGCTGGCTTGCTGGTCGTTTTCTTTGCCGCAGGCTTGTCCGCAGTCGCGCTCCGCTACTTGAGCCCGTCGCTGATTCGCTCCGCGCAAACCGGCCCAGACCTCAATCGGCAAGCGGCGGAGGATGTCCAAGTCCGTCGCCTGGTCGCGAGCGAGCTGGCTCTCCGGCCCAAAGCGTCGGCGCGCCCCGTTTACCCATATTCCGTGGTGCCGGGCGGAGTGGAAGATGCCCGCGAACTCAAGTGGGTGGCCGAACATGATCCCATCGTCGCGGCCCACTACGCCGGGTTCGACTTTGCCCACGCCCGCATCGTTCGCCTTACGCTGGCCCAGACCGTCTACGTTTCCTACCGCATCGGCAACCACGTGTATTGGACACGGCATCGCATCACCTTGCACAAGGGCGAGAAGCTGATCACCGACGGAAAAATGACGGCGCGCGCCCGCTGCGCCAACCGTGTGGAAGAAGTTCCGCAGCAACTAAACTCTTCATCCGAGCCTCCCGTGGCAAAGTTTGAAGAACCGGTCGGCGCGAGCGAAGGCAGTTCCATGGCGGGGCCTCCTGTCGAGTTTGAATCCTCGCTGTTGAACCGTCCCGGAGTCGGCGGAATCGAACCGCTTCCTCCTCCCCTGAGCTTGTACGCGCCGTTTCCCGGTGGAGACATAGTTCCGATCTCGCCACCGCCGTTGCCCAGCGGTGTTTGCGCGCCGCCGAGGAAGCCTGTCAAAGGCGAAGGCGCCGCATTTGCGGACATCAGCAAAAAGAAAAAAACCGGCCCCTGCGGAACCACCGGAGCCGTCCCCGAACCTAGCACCTGGCTCATGCTGATCACCGGTGTAATCGCCGTCGGCTGGCTCGCCCGCCGGAAGGCGATCGCGCTGCAATCTTAAGACTTCGAGAAACCGGCGGGGACCTTCGTCCTCTGATCTCAGACCCCTGACCTCTGCTTTTCCACCAGCCCTTGCCGTGGCTCCATCACTTCCGATAGCCTTCCTATTCGATTTATGCTTTCGTCGCAGGAGGCAAAGTGCTACGGAGTTTGAAATGTTGCGCGCGTTTCTGTTTTGGCAGCGTAGCCAGGCGGTCGCTGCTCTGCCTCCTCACGATTTCTTTGCTGCCGGGAACTCTCCTCGCCCAGATCATTCACCTGCACGTCGATCTCACCGACGCGCCGCGTAACATTTATCACGCGCAGCTGCGTATTCCCGTAAAACCGGGCGCGATGACGCTGGTGTTTCCCAAGTGGATCCCCGGCAACCATCGCCCCAGCGGCCCCATCGGCGCTCTCACCGGCATCAAGATGGAAGCGGTGGGTCTACAAGGCGTGGGCCAGCCGCTCGCGTGGGAACGCGATCCTGTGGACATGTACGCGTTCCACGTGACCGTCCCTGCCGGAGCCGACGAGCTGCAAGTATCACTCGACGCCATTACCACGCAGGACAGCGCGGGCGGTGGAGGTCCCGCCGCATCCAGCAACCTCCTCGACCTGAACTGGAACGCGGTGGTGCTTTATCCGCAGGGAGCAAAATCAGACGCCGTCGAATTCGCGCCTTCCGTAACGCTGCCCGCGAATTGGAAATTCGGAACCGCGCTCACCGTAGCGCGCGCCGACGCAAACAAAGTAGAGTTCGCCGCAACGTCTCTGACCACGCTGATCGATTCCCCGTTGATCGCCGGCCTCTTCTACCGCCGCATCGAGCTGACCAAGCCCGGCGAAACTCCGGTGCACGTCATGGACCTGGTCGCCGACAGCGAAGCCGAGCTGGCCATGAAGCCGGAAGATCTCGCCGCCTATCAAAAACTGGTCGCCGAAACTGGAGCCCTCTTCGGCGCGCGCCACTACCGCCAATATCATTTCCTATATACGCTGAGTGACGTCGTCGGAGGCCACGGCCTCGAGCATCACGAATCGAACGACAGCGCCGCCGCGGGACGCACGCTTCTCGACGACGATCTGCACCTCATCTTCGCCGACCTCGTGCCCCACGAATTCGCCCACTCCTGGAACGGCAAATATCGTCGTCCCGCTGGCCTCGCCACGCCCAACTATCAGGAACCGATGGTCGGCGACTTGTTGTGGGTGTACGAAGGCCTCACGGAATATCTCGGCACCTTGCTCGCCGCCCGCAGCGGACTGTGGACTCCCGAGCAATATCGCGAAGCTTTAGCTCGCACCGCCGCCGAGCTCGACCACCGCACCGGACGCAACTGGCGTCCCCTCGAAGACACCGCCCGCTCGGTGCAGATTCTCCGCATGATGGGCCCGCAATGGATGAGCTGGCGCCGCGGCCTCGACTACTATCCCGAGGGCCAGTTGATCTGGCTCGAGGTCGACGCGACCATTCGCCAGCAAACACACGGCCAGCGCTCGCTCAACGATTTCTGCCGCAGCTTTCACGGCGGCGAAAGCGGTCCACCCAAAGTTGTTTCTTACACATTCGACGACATCGTGCGCGCGCTGAACGAAGTTACTCCATACGACTGGGCAACTTTGCTGCGCGAGCGCGTAGGCGCAACCAGCACCCACGCGCCTTTAGGCGGCATCGAACGAGGCGGCTGGAAGCTCGTCTACAACGATCAGCCCAACGCGCTCACGCAGGCCGGAGAGAAGCTGGGGAAATCCGCAGATTTTTCTTACTCGTTGGGATTCGCTGTGAGCGAGGCTGGTGAATTCCGCGACGTGATCGTAGGCTCGCCAGCCTACGCCGCAGGCCTCGGCCCCGGGATGAAGCTGATCGCCGTCAACGGCCGCAAATATTCACCGCCCGTGATGCAGGCGGCACTGAAGGCCGCGCAGGCGAGCGCCGCTCCCATCGACTTGCTGGTGGAAAACGCGCAGTACATCAAAACCTATTCCGTCGTCTACCACGGCGGCGGCCAAAACCCGCACCTGGAGCGCGTGTCCGGCCAGCCCGACCTGTTAAGCGACATCCTGAAGCCCTTGACCAAATAGACGCCTGGCTCCTCGCTTTACCTCGGGATTGTCACTTCGAACGTCCTGAGTGGTTCTAGTACTAAGGTAAGCGGTTCTTCTACAAAGCGCAGGCCCAATCGCGCTACAATCGCGGATACAGCAACAAAGACCGGCAAAGACCAATCAAGAGTCAGCTTTTCAGGTGTACATGCCCACTCCCCGCGGCAAACAGCTTCGCCTGCTCGTGCTTGCCAGTTTTCTCAGCCTGGCTGCGCCCGCCGCCCTGCTCTGCCAATCTTCGGTAAATCACTCCTCAACTAATCACTCTTCCTCGGTTCGCCGCGTGCAGGTTCTCGACGGCAAGAACGCCGTGGAGATTGAAGTGGAAGGCAGCGACCGCCTCTTGCCGGAGACTCAGGTCTTGACCGGCCCCGATCGTTTGGTGGTGGATTTTCCCAACGCGCTCCCCGGCAACGCGGTGCGCAATCAGGTAGTCAATCGCGGCGAGGTGAAAAGCGTTCGCGTCGGACTGTTTCAATCGAGCCCGCCGGTCACGCGTGTCGTCCTCGATCTGAAGACCGCGCAATCGTTCCAGGTATTTCCCTACGGCCGCACGGTCATCATCAAAGTCACCGGCAGCGCCCCGGCCACCAATGCCAACGCCAACCACAAAGTCGAGGTCGATGATTTTCCTCCCGTAAGCCGTCCCGGCCTGGTTTCTGCCAGCTACGCTGCCGCCGGCGGCCAGGTGCAGACGCCACAGGCGCCGGCAAAATCTCCGCTGGAAGTTACGTTTCGCAACGGGTTGCTTTCCATCCGCGCCAACAAGGCCAGCTTGTCTGAAATTTTATTTGCCGTGCACCAGCGCACCGGCGCGGAAGTGGCCGTGGCCGCCGGAGCCGAGACAGAACAGGTTGTCGCCGAATACGGCCCCGCGCCCGCTCCCGAAGTTCTGGCGCGCCTTCTGAACGGCTCCCGCTTCAATTTTCTGATTCTCAGTTCGCCCGACAATCCGCAAAAACTCGACCGTGTAATTCTCAGCCTCCGCGGCAACGGCGCCGTGGTGCCGCTGCAACAAATGCCGACTCCCGCCGAGGAAGAGGAAGTAAGCGCCCCCGCCGCCGCGAATCCCCCGAATGAACCTGGTGTAGCGAATGCTCCGCCCCCGGCTCCTCCGAAGACCCTGCCAGAAAGCCGCCCCGACGACAACAGCACCCCCGACTGACCCACGCAGGCGCAACGAACGGTCCAGTCAATTGCAGATTTCAGATTTTAGATTGCAGATCGAGAATCGGTTGCGGTAGTGGCTTTTAAATCTAAAATCTGCAATCTGAAATTTTCTCCTACGGCGGCGTAACCAGCCGCACCGGCACCGGCGAAGATCCGGACACGGGATTTCCCGTTGGGTTATTTCCGTTGCCGCAGCCGGAAACATTCAGAACCGTTACGCTTACGTCCCCGGTGCCGTCCACGCTGTTGATGAATACCTGCAGAAAGCCGACGATGGTCACGTTGCTGGTTCCGGCCCCGGCGATAGCGTCATTCTTGTCGTAAATCGGAACACTAACGATGGAATTGCTGCTCGTGATTACGTTGCCTGAAATCTTCAGCGGATTGTTGTCGCCGGCGGTGATTTGAAAAGGATAGCTGGTGTTCTGCAAAGTATCCTGGCCAGTGATTACACCGAGACCCGCAGTCGCCTGGTGAATCAGGCACTGCACTCCATGCGCAGTGTCGCCCGACCGCGGATTCTCGTTGAGGTTCACAGTATTGGCCTTCGTCACTCCACATTGGTAAACCGTATTCTGGTCGCAGCCCGCGATCGCCTGCGCGTAGTTCGACCCCGCAGCGTCTGAGCAGGAGTCCGTGCCGTCGGCGGGAACGGCCACCGAAGGTTGGGAAACTTCGCCGGGAAGATATTCCAGGTTGGGTGGACCGGGAGCGCCGCCCCCAGCGGCGCGATTCACTGCCGGTGGAGTGTTTCGTAGCGTGCAGGTTCCGCCATTGCGGCAGTCTGGAATCAAAGTGAACGTCTCGCCAATCACCCCGGGGTTGCTGGTTCCATTGAGAGAGATCCCGGGGTTCGTGATCGACCCATCGGTCGTGCTGGCCAGACTGTTACAGTTAGCATTGGTGCAAGCGGAGTTTGGATTCAGCGGGTCCAGATTCGGCACCATCCACGGTTTCACACATCGCGGCTGCACGGGAACAATTCCGCCGGCCACAACGCTGCCGGAGTTCGACGAATTGAAAGCCTCCGCGACGGCCGTGGCGCTCACGCTGCTGCCGGTCCTGCCCCAGATGCGCGCGAAAAACGTTGGCAAGTCGGTGCGCTGCACTTTCACCTGCACCAGCGGGTTGATGGCGAAGCCCGCGTTCAGAGTCGAGCAATCCGCGTTTGCAGCTCCAGTCCCCACCGAATAGGTTACGGTGACGGTTGCGCTCACCCCATTGACCGTGTTTTGCGCCGCGACCGCCTGCGCAGTCTGCGTGGCCAGGCTGCTGGAGCCGCCGCAGATCTGCTGCCAATACGCCACCTGGGTTCCAGTGGAGGCCGTTCCCGTGATCCCCGAGAGCGAAATCACTCGTGCCGCAGACAACGCTGCGGAATCGGCGCTGCGCTGGGCTTCGGCATTCGCCAGGTAAAGCGTTACCGCATCGATGGAGAGCGCAGCCATCGCCATAATCGCGACCATCGCCGCCGCCACCAGCGCCATGGTGACGCCGCGTTCGCCCTCGCGTGACGCGGGAAGCTGGCGCGGAATGAGAGATGGCTTCATGACTCCTCAGTTCTCGTTGTACGCCATGGCCGTAGTCGTAAGCGTGCTCGGTCCCATGATGGTCCTGCCCAGCAGCGTGCTCACAAAGTTAAAACGCCAGGCGTAGGGATAAGTAATGGTGACACACGTGCCCACCACGCTGGTCGAGGTTCCCTCCAGCGTGTGCTGCGTCACGCAACCGCGGTTGATGGAAAATGTGATCCCGGTGCCCGGGCAGCTGCCCGTGGAGGTGGAACTCCAGGTCAGGCCGCCGCCTTGCGTGGGCGTCGCACTCTTCAGGCCGCAGTCGTTGATGTTTTCCGCGAGCAAATAGTTATCCACCACCTGATAGGCATCGCTGACCGAAACCGGCACGCCGCTCGATGCGCCCGATAAATCGTTGGCCGGGTCGGCGGCAGCCGCTCGCGCCCCTTCGCGCGCCGCATTCGCCAACTTCTGTTTCAGCGAGAACGCTCCGCTGAAGTCGAAGATTCCCACCACGAACACCACCAGCAACGGAAGCGATACCGCGAACTCGGCAATCTGCGAAGCCTGCTCGCCGCGGAAAATGCTGCAAGAAGTTTTCAATGTGCGCGCGAGTTGACCGAGAGACATCATTGCGTTTCGATCCGCATCTGCGCCTGCGCCGGAAGGCTCATCTGTCCCAGGTCCAGCGACTTGCACGGCCACTCCGCACAAGGTAAATAGAAGTGGTGAGGATATTTGTACTGGAAGCTCACCGACGTGCCGCACTCGCCCGCTCCGCCCTTCGCGGAAAATGACAACTGCACATTCGTCTGCACGCAGACCGAAGTCTCACTGGCGTCGCACGTCACCAGGCTGCCGCCGCCACCGCAGGCGGAGTTGGTGCTGCCGCAACTGCATAAGGCCGGAGCCGTCGCAGGCCGGGACATATTCACCGGATTGAGCCGCGACGCCGCCAGCGCGCTCTTCACGGCGTTGTAAGCGTTCTGCGCCGGAGTGTTGACCGCGGTGCAAGTGGTGCATGCCGGGGCCACGGCCGCGCGCGCTCCCAGCCGCGCCGCATGCGTGATCGTTCCATACATGCTGAAGGCCTGCCCAAACCAGAAAATGGCCAGCAGCATCATGAACATCAACGGCAGAACCAGCGCTGCCTCGGCGATTTCCGAGCCGTCGGTTCGGTGTATTGCCTTAAGCCAAACCGTTTTGCGCCATAAGAATTTCATACAGTCCAGCCCAGATGGGGCGTGCGGCCGAGTCCGTAAAGAACGTAGTAAATCACCACGGTCGAAGCCAATGCCACGCCGTAAGGCACTTTCAGCGCCTGCGGATTATCCAGCGAGACTTCCTGCCTCGGCATATGGAAACTCGCGAGCGATGCCACCAGCCGCCCCATGTTGCGCAGGGTCTCCCGCAACCGCCCCTTATAGATTACGAGCGCAAGCGCCATGATGCCAGCCACAAAAACGGACCCCATGAGCAGATCCGCCAGAACCCCAGGCCCCACGAACGCTCCCAGAGCTCCCGCCAGTTTCCAATCTCCCGCCCCCAGGCTCCTCAGCAAGACAAACGGCAGCAACAGCAGCAATCCCAAACCTGCACCTAGCAGGGAAAGCTTCAGTCCCGACCATCCGCCGGCGACCGTGTTCAATCCAACTCCTACTATCAGCCCCGGCAAAGTAAGCCAATTCGGAATGCGGCGGCTGCGAAAATCGGTGACGCCGGCAATCACCGAAAGCAACACTGCTCCGGTCAGAATTGCTGTCTTCAAACCATCCCCAAATCGCGTTTTGAGTGCAGCATTACCGATTCCTTCGCATGTTATTGAAAAAACGCCATTTTGTGCCGAGCTTACAACAATCTCGGGGAGGTTTTGCTCCTCGGGGAGCCCAGAAACGCACTAATGCGCGGATTTTCACACACACCTGTATCGAAGTCAATGAACCGATGGGTTCGGACGCCCGGTAACCCCTCTGTTTTCAACAACGCCGATTTTCAGGAAATCAGGCCTTAGGAGAATAAGGCCCGGAACTGGTCCGGGCCTTGCTTCCTGCAACTTCTTTGTCGTTCGTAGTTTAGCGGTTGAATGCGGGAGCCGCGTTGTGCTCGGCGACGATTTTTTTGGCGTTATCGGCCAACGCTTTCGCCTGCGGCAGAAGTTCGAGTCCCTTGATCACCATGGGATCCGACTCGGCGCGAACCTTCAGGCCTTCATCCTGACCGAACGCGTCAATAAAGATTTCCGTCTTGATGTTGGAACGGAGCCAGTCGTTGTTGTCGAGGAGTTCCGCCTCGGTGTAGGGAATGTTGGCTTCGTCGAGGGATTTGCGGAAATCGACCATGGTTGCATCATCCACTTCGAAGCTCTTGGTGGGATGGTGGTTCACCACGTAGCGCTTGGCGAAGTTGAAGAACGCATAATGCTGCACCAGCGTGTCTTCGAAGTGATTTTCCTTGACCGGCGGAACACTCACGTCGGGAGTAATACCGCCGCCGCCGTAAACGGTGCGTCCGCTGTCGGTGAGTTTCACTTCGCGGTTGGCGTTGTTGGGATTGTCGACGCTGTCGCGATTGTAATAATAGTCGTAGAGAGAAACGTTGCTGTAGTCGCGCTGGATCAAGCGTCCGCTGGGCGTGTAGTAGCGCGCCGTGGTCAGGGCCAGGCCGGTATTTTCCGACAGCGGGTATACGGTTTGCACCAGGCCCTTGCCGAAGGTGACTTCGCCGACGATCAGGCCGCGGTCATGATCCTGAATGGCTCCGGAAACGATCTCAGCAGCTGAAGCTGTCGAGCGGTTGACCAGCACCACGATGGGATAGTCTTTGCCGCCGTTGCCGTGCTGCGCGATGTAGCGCTTTTCGGCCGATGCGCGGCCGTGATGGGAAACGATGAGCTGACCCCGCTTCAGGAATTTGTCAGCCACGCCAACGCCCTCGCTGAGCAGGCCGCCGGGATTGCTGCGCAAATCAAGGATCAGGCCCTTCAGATCGCCGAAGCCATCCAGCGCGTCGGCGACTTCGTGTTCCGTCGTCTCGTTGAAGCCGCTGACGTGCATGTAACCGACGCCGGGCTTGATCAGGAAATGAACGTCAACGCTGTAGCGCGGAATTTCGTCGCGGATCAGCGTGAACTCCATGGGCTTCTCGACGCCTTCGCGGGAAATGCTGATGTGGACGGTGGTGCCTTTCGGTCCCTTCAGCAAATCGGCGACGTCGCCAGTGCTCATGTTTTCGGTGGACTTGCCGTCGACGGCAATGATCACGTCGCCGGGATGAATGCCGGCTTTATAAGCTGGCGTCCCCACGAAGGGGAATATCACGATGACCTGGTTGTTGCGCGGTCCCACGGTCATGCCTACGCCGTAGTATTTGCCGCGCTGGTCTTCGCGCATCAGGGCATAAGATTTTGGATCGAAGAAATTCGAGTGCGGGTCGAGGGCGTGCAGCATGCCCGGAATCGCGCCATTGTAGATGGCTTTGTCTGCATTCACCGGCTCGGCGTAGTTATCCTCGACGACGGAATAGACGTCAGTGAATTGCTTCAGGCTGTCTTTGACGTCGGAGTCGCCGGTAAGCGACGACTGCTGTCCGGTGCGCTGGGCAAACAGGATTCCGAGGAAGCCACAGACTACGAGAAAAAAAGTGACCAGGAAGAGCGACCGGCGAGTACTACGTGCCATCTTTAGATTCCTTCTGATAGAGGTGTAAGGCCACCCCAGCTACTATGCGCTGAATACACGCAGTATATCACCTGCTTAGACGGTTCTGAGCCGGCATAGTTACCGGTGGTAACCACCCCTCAGAACCTGCTGCTATGGGTAGGATGCGGTCGGCGGGCTGGGGGATAGCTGTCAGCCGGGTCTCATTGTAGCGGCTGGGACGAAAGACGGACGTGCGCTCCGCAGCGGAGAAGACTGAGATCCTTCGGCCCGCGGAACAAAACGCGGGCTCTCAGGATGACAACGCGTTAAAGTTTTGAGCTTAAGAGCGAGCGCTAAGGCCAAGAGCTACGCGCTAAGAGCTTAAGAGCTAGAAGCTAGATGCTAGAAGCTCGAAGCTTGAAGCTCGAAAGCGTCCGTGGCCGCCGCTAGTGGATAACCCCCGTGAGCGCTGCCAGGATCAGCGGAACCAGGATCCAGCCCAGGATCCGGTGTATGTAGGAATAATTTCTTCCGAGCCACCAGTTCGGGGCGGGTTCCCAGGCTTTGTCCGCACCCAGTTCAATGGCGGGCGCGAGCACGTCGAGGCTGTACCAAAAGCGGCTGTACGACGCATTCTTTTTTACAGAGGGATCAGGCTTGTCGGTTTTGCCCGCGATCTCCGGCGACGCCTGATCCTGCGGAATCATGTGGCGTGGACTGAAGATGAGCATCCCCAGCACGACAAAACCCAGGGCCCACCAAACTGCCCGGCCGGGTTTGCGGCCATAGCCGATGAGCCACTCGAGAATCCAGTCTGCCGCGCGCGCGGCCGGGTTGGCTCTTTTCGCACGCTGGCGCGTGCGCATGTGGATATAAGCGTTGTCCGCGTCGTCGGGATCGCCGTTGGTGGTGAGATTTTGCTCCAGCATCAGATAGGGCTGAGGAGCGTAAACGACTTGGGGCGAGTCCAGCAGCTCCAGCATTTTCCACGCTTCGCAAGGCCTGGTTTTGTGGCAGTCGTAAAGGTTGAGTTCCTGGAAGGAGAATCCATCGAGGCTGATCGCGCCGGGCTGCGAGTTTGCCAGCCACCGGGCAAACGCATAAATGTCGATTTTCTGGAAGTGACTGTCGGCAAGGTTAAACTCCCTGGTGGCGAAGAATCCGGTGCCAGAGCTGCCGAGAAACAGCAACCTGCCCACGCTCAGCAGCTGCGCCTGCACCTGGCGGGGTTGCGCGGTTTTCACGGAGAGGGAAAGATCGGTCTCCACGCTGACGGCGCTGAGGTCGAGATCGGGATCGTCCTGATCGTTCGACTCGAAAACAGTGTTGGTGATATCCAGCTCTTTGACATGCGTTTTTGTGAAGTCGACGGGAACATCGAAAACGGCGCTGTCGAAACTGACGGTGCCCTTGACGGTGGCATTGATGAACTGGACCACCGGGGGATCGTCCGCAGAACTCGTGGAAGTGTAGCTGGCAGGTGTGCCGAAACTGCTGCCGGTGAAGACCACGTCCTTGTCGAATAGGCTTCCCGAAAAATCGAGCCCCTGCTGAAACCGGCAATTCTGAAAGACCACGCGGTAGGGAACCTCGAAGTGAACGTTGACCTGTTCCTGGAAAACCGCGTTGGAGATGGTGATGCCGTCGATGTCGAGGTTGTGCGACTTGTCGGCATCCTTGAACCCGCCGCTCAGCAGGGTCTGGACAAACGCGTTGCTGACGACTGGAGTCGGGTCAGAGAAATCCGCGGCGCTGCCTTGCGTGATTTGAGTGAGAGCGCGATTTTCGGCGGGCGTCCAAGTCGGGGCCTGACCTAGCGCGGCGCTGGAAAGGCCGACGAAGGTGAGAAGAACGAGGAGGCGGCGAATCAGGGCGCCGAATAGTGAGCGGTTGAAAGCGGGCGAGGCGGATCCCAAGCGAAGGCAGGACATGCTCGACTCCTTACGAACAGAGCGCTTTGGGGACGAGCGATGGGGGGAACGGGAAGCATAGCAGCGGCCCCGGCGGATTTCAAGAATTTCCGGGAGCGGGTGGTTGCCGGCGGCGAAACCCGGTCGAGCCGCGCTCGACTGGATAGCCGAGGGCGGCTTCCCCCGCTTGTCAACCGCTTGTCACGCCGCGGATTGCCGCTTTTCCGGGTGGGGCAGTATGATGGGGCATGAGTTTTTCGGAGACGATCTTTCTCTTCTTTCTGGCGCTCATCATTTTTGGGCCCAAGAAGTTGCCGGAGATCGCCCGCACGGTAGGCAAGGCGCTGAATGAATTCAAGCGCGCCTCGAACGAATTCAAGGCCCAGATCGAGCAGGAAATTTCTCATCTGGAAGTTGAGAACAAGCAGACAATTCTTCCGCCCAGCCACACGCCGGAGGGTGCGACCAGCCGGTCGCGATATGCGGGCGCAGAGTTGGAAGCGACCACTGAGACGCCGGCGTTAGCCGCGGCCGCGTCGGAAGGCGCATCCGCGTCGGTCGACAGCTTACCGGACAAAAGCTCACCGGACGAAATTTCTTCGGTCACGCCAGAGCAAGGTGCAGCTTCTGATCCTTCTGAAGCCGTGACTGCTTCCGATCCGGTGGGTGCGGCGGTCGCGCCAGAATCCCATCCTTCGGAGTCCCATTTCTCGGAGCCCCATGCCTGACTTCTCGGCCGCCTCTGGCGGAGAGGGGCAACCCGAGTCCCTGCCCGCGATGGGATTTCTCGATCACCTCGAGGAACTGCGCAAGCGCATCGTGTATTCCATTATTGCCGTGGCTGTGGGTTTCGGCGCGTGCTGGTGGAAGGTGGAGCGCATTTATGACGTGATGCAGCGGCCCATCATGGACGTGCTCAAAGCCAACGGGTTGTCGGAGAAGCTGGTCTACCTGAATCCGACGGAGCCTTTCAATCTTTACTTGAAGATCGCCGCGCTGGCTGGTCTTTTCCTGACTTCTCCGTTTGTGCTGTATCAGGTGTGGATGTTTATTTCTCCCGGCCTTTACCGCAACGAGAAGCGTTACGTTTTTCCCTTCATGATTTCGACCATCGCGCTGTTCACTTCCGGAGGATATTTCGGGTACAAGATTGTCTATCCGCGGGCGCTGGAATTTCTGGTTCACTTCGGGCGGCAGTTCCAGCCGATGATCACGATCGGGGAATACACTTCGCTTTTTCTCAGCATCGTCCTTGGCATGGGGCTGATTTTCGAAATGCCCATTCTCATCTTTTTTCTTGCGTTGATGGGCATTGTCAGCGCCGGATTTATGTGGAAGAACTTTCGTTATTCCATTCTGGTCATTTTCGTCATCGCGGCCATCGTCACCCCGACGCCGGATATCGTGAACATGTGCGTCTTCGCCGCGCCCATGATCGCGCTGTATGTTGTGAGCATCGGGATCGCGTGGTTAGTGCATCCTAAGCAGCGGCAGGCGCGGCAGGCGAAGCAGACGCAATAGAGCTCGGCCCGCAGCCGCTCGTGAGGAAATCATTTGGTCAGCAAACCATCCCTCATCCTCGTTCTGTTGTCGACGTTGGCGTGGACACATGTGGCCTGCGATCGCGACAAAACTTCCGCCCAGACGCCGGCGGAAAAAGCGGCTGCGCCCGCCGACACCGCGCTGCCTGCGCTTTCGCTTCCGCCCGATAGCGGGCCGCTGCCGGCGATTGATGCCGAACGAGCCATGCGATATGTAAAAGAGATCGTCGCGTTCGGCCCGCGCCCGCTGGGCAGCGCCAACCACAAGAAAGTGGAAGACTACATCGCCGCGCATCTCAAGGGAGACACGGTGGAAGAGGACGCGTTTACCGCGGACACTCCCGGGGGTAAATTTCCGGTGCGCAATTTCATCGCGAAATTTCCCGGGACGAAAGATGGCATCATCGTGATCGCCAGCCATTACGACACGAACTATCCGTTGCGGGAGACTCCGTTTGTGGGGGCCAACGACGGCGCATCATCGAGCGCGCTGCTTCTCGAAATCGCAAACCAGCTGCGCGGGAGAACTCTCGACGGCTACAGCGTCTGGCTGGTGTGGGACGATGCGGAAGAAGCGATCAAACCGGAAACCGAACTCGATTTTTCCAAGGACAGCTTGTACGGCATTCGTCACGTTGCGGAAAAATGGGAAGCGGATGGAACTCTGAAGAAAGTGAAGGCGTTTCTGCTGACCGACATGATTGGCGACGCCGATCTCAACATTGACCATGATACGAACTCGACGCCCTGGCTGGAAAGTGTGGTGTATGAGGCCGCCACGCGGCTGGGGTATCAATCGCACTTTTTCGGCCGCAGCCTGGCGATGATCGATGATCATCTTCCGTTCACCGAAAGGCATGTGCCCGCCGCCGACCTGATCGACTTTACTTACGGCTACGACAATGTGTTCTGGCACACGCCACAGGATACGGTGGACAAACTGAGCCCGAAGAGTCTGGAGATCACCGGCGTAGTCCTGCTCGAGACCATCCGCATTTTGGACAAGATGGAGACGCTTCCGCCGAAGTGAGCGGAGTGCAAAACCTAAAGCTTTTAACCGCGAAGGTCGCAGAGGACGGCCGCAGAGGTCGCAAAGACAAACAGAACAAGGATTTTCTTTGCGACCTCTGCGGCTGTCCTTTGCGACCTCCGCGGTTAAAAGCTTTTTGCTCTTTTCCGGGAATTCATTTCTAATGCGTCGGGTATGCACAGCCCGAAATGCGCACTTCTTTTTCTAGTGTCAGGACTTCTGCTTAGCTCATTCACATTTGCCCAGACTACAGGCTCCGATGCGGATCGTCTGATCCAGGAAGCCCTGAAGCCTTCTCCGCTGGAGAGCGACCTGCAGCATCTCACGGACGAGATCGGCGGACGCATCCCCGGCACTCCCGCGATGCTGCACGCCGTGCAGTGGGGCGTGCAGGCATTTAAAGCTGCGGGCGCCGATATGGTGCACACCGAAGGATTCACGATTCCGGTTTCCTGGTCAGAAGGCGCGACCGAGATGATTGCGACCGCGTTCTATGAGGTGGGCGAGGCCAAAGTCGGCGGATTGCTGCCGATCGTGCTGCACGTGCACGCGGTTTCCATTGCCTGGGCGCCAGCACTCGCGCCCACGAAACATATTCCGATTGTCGATGTCGGCGAAGGCACGGCCGCGGACTTCAAGAATGCCGGCGACATTTCCGGCAAGCTGGTGCTCGTGCACTCGGTTGTGCTCAAGACCTGGGACGATCTCTTCGCCGAATACACCAAGGCGCCGCCGATCATTGACCTCGCCGTGAAAGGGAAGGCGACGGCGATCGCTTTCATCGCGACTCGCGAGCACGACATTCTCTATCGCCACACGAACTCCGACGCCGGAGAAATCGACCGCCTACCCATGGTGCTGGTGGCGCGCGAAGATGGCGAACGCATTGCGCGGCTGCTGGCTTCGCACCACCCGGTGTGGGCGGACCTGTCGATTCCCAACCAGATCGGCGGGCCGATTAAAACATCGAATGTGATCGCGGAAATTCGAGGCAGCGAAAAGCCCGATGAGTTTGTGATTCTGGGCGCGCATCTGGATTCCTGGGAACTCGGCACGGGCGCGCTCGACAACGGCTGCAACGCCGCGCTGGTGGTGGACGCGCTGCGCGCCATCAAAGCCTCAGGACTGAAGCCGCGGCGCAGCATCCGCTTCATTCTTTTTTCGGGCGAAGAAGAAGGACTGCTCGGTTCGCGGGCTTATGCGTTTGCGCATCGTTCGGAACTCGACCGCGCCGCTGGCGTGGTCATCTACGATTCCGGCACCGGCAAAACTACCGGCTTCTCCGTGGGCGGACGCAAGGATGTGCTGGGGAACGCGCAATATTTAATTGGTCCGCTCCAGCAGTTTGGCGTCACCACTCTGCCGGTAACCATGGAGTGGGGCACGGACCATTTCGACTTTATGCTGGAAGGTGTTCCCACGTTTGTCGCGGAACAGGAAGAAGCGAACTACCTGGAAAATTACCACGCCGTTTCCGACACCTACGACAAGGTGGACTTTCCGCAGCTCAAGAAACATGTGGCCGAAGCCGCCGTGCTCACTTTCGGCCTGGCCAATCTCCCGGAGAAGGTCGGACCGCGGCTCACTCACGAGCAGATCGACCAGACCATCCGCGATACGCATAGCGACGATTTGTTCAAAGCCTTCGGCCTGTGGGACGATTGGACCAGCGGCAAACGTGGACGACAGAAATAAAATCTATTGCTGATTTCTTGATTGCTGATTGTTGATTGAAAACCGTTGTTCGGAAAACTCAGCAGGCGCCAGGTTTTTCAATCAGCAATCAACAATCAGCAATTCCCGTAAGCCGGATTCCCATTGCTCTACTTCTGGATCCTCTTCAACCTGTTCGCACTCGGCATGCTGGTGCTGGACCTGCGCGTGTTCCACCGGCCGGGCCGAGTGGTGCGCTTTCCGGAAGCCCTCGTCTGGAGCGCGATGTGGGTCGCGCTGGCCGCCGCTTTCGCAGGGATTATATTTTTCTGGCAAGGGCACCAGCCCGCGCTCGAGTTTGTCACCGGTTACGTTCTGGAACTCTCGCTCAGCGTGGATAATCTCTTTGTTTTTCTCCTGATCTTCCGCTATTTCAGCGTCCCCGAAGAGCAGCAACATCAAGTCTTGTTCTGGGGAATTCTCGGCGCGCTGGTGATGCGCGGAATTTTTATCGGTGCCGGGGTTAGCCTGATTCATCGCTTCCACTGGATTTTTTACGTCTTCGGAGGGCTGCTCGTATACAGCGGCATCCGCGTGTGCGCCATGGGCGAGCGTCAGGTCGATCCCTCGAAGAACCCCGTGGTGCGGGGGTTGCGCCGTTTTGTTCCGGTGACCGACGACTACCACGGCGGCAAATTCTTCGTACGCCTGCCGGCGGACCCGCGCCTGTATGCCACGCCGCTGCTCGTGGTTTTGTTCGTGATTGAAACCACCGACGTTCTTTTCGCCGTCGACTCAATCCCGGCTGTGCTTGCCATCACGCTGAACGCATTCATTGTCTATACCTCCAACGTGCTGGCCGTGTTGGGGTTGAGGTCGATGTATTTCGCGGTCGCCGGTCTGATGGGAAGCTTTCGCTTCCTGCACTACGGATTGGCGGCGGTCCTGATCCTGGTGGGGTTCAAGATGCTCACCGCCGATCATTTCCCGGTCTCCACCGTTGTCTCTCTGGCGGTGGTGGCCGGAGTTCTCGCGTTTTCGATCGCGGCGTCGCTGCTGTTTCCGGGGAAAACTCGACGGCCAACGAGTGCTTGATGGGGCATTCGCGGAAACTAAAGAAAGAATCGCACGCGTGCCTCGGCGATTTTTCCGCCTTTGCGCCATACGCTATTATGGACAGCGATGCCGCAAGTAACGATCCACGTGCCGCCGCGACCCTATCAGGCGCGCATTGAAAACGGCTTGCTCGCCCGCGCGGGCTCGGTGCTGGCCGAATTGCTGCCGCCAGCCAGCCGCATTTTTGTACTGACCGTGCCACCAGTCCGCAAGCGCTGGGGAGCGAAGTTTGTTCGTTCGCTAACCGCCGCAGGCTTCAGACCGCAAGTGCTGATGATGCCGGATGGCGAACCAGCTAAGCGTCTGGCCACGGTGGAGGCTCTCGCCGAAAAACTGGCGCGGCTGGGCGCGGAACGCAAGGCTGTAGTGATCGCTCTCGGCGGCGGAGTGGTGGGCGACGTCGGCGGCTTGGTCGCGTCGTTGTATATGCGCGGCGTCGAGTTCGTCCAGGTTCCCACCACAGTGCTCGCTCAGGTGGACGCTTCCATCGGCGGCAAGACCGCCGTGAATCTCGCCGCCGGCAAGAACCTGCTGGGAACTTTTTATCACCCGCGCGTCGTGCTGATTGATCCGACCGTGCTGAAGACGCTGCCCGACCGCGAGTTTCGCGCCGGACTCTACGAAGCGTTGAAGTGCGGCGTGATCGGCGACGTGGAACTTTTCCTGCGCTTCGAACAGAACCGCGCCAAGATTCTGAAACGCGATCCTGTCGAGTTGGAGTGGCTGATCGCGCAATCCGTGAAGTTGAAAGCGGAAGTGGTTTCCGCCGACGAACGTGAAGAGGGCTTGCGCCGCGTGCTGAACCTGGGCCACACCATTGGCCACGCGCTTGAAGCCGAAACCGGCTACCGGCGCCTGCTTCACGGTGAAGCCGTCGCATGGGGCATGATTGCCGCCACCAACATTGCGTTGAGCGTTGGCCGCACCGACAGCGTCACCGCCGGCCGCATTGCCGACGCCGTGCTCAGCCTGGGCAAACTTCCTGAAGTGAACGTGGGCGCGCGGAAAATTCTGGCTCGTCTGCAAACCGATAAGAAAACTCAAAACGGCGTGGTGCACTTTATCCTGCCCCGCGAAATCGGCAAAGTGGAAGTTGCCACCGACGTGCCGGAAGCCGCGGTGCTGCAGGCCGTGGACGAACTGCGGCGGGTGTCGCGCGACGGAAGGGGCAAGTGAAAATTGCTGATTGCTGATTGTTGATTTCTGATTGAAAACTACCCGATCGACAGATTCGTAGAGCTCTTAATCATCAATCAACAATCAGCAATCAACAATTCTTTCTTCATGTCGAACCCAGCCAAACCCGTAGTGGGCGCCGCCCCGCAGGGCGCTACTGACGCCAGTTCCGCCGCGCAGGCCGTGCGCGAGATGTTCACTTCGATCGCTCCGCGCTACGATCTGCTCAACCACGTGCTCTCGTTCAACATCGACCGCGTGTGGTGGCGCCGTGCGGCGCGTACCTTTCGCGAAGTTTTGTCGCGACCAGACGCCCGTGTGCTCGATCTTTGCTGCGGCACCGGCGACATGACCTTCGCGTTGCGGTGCCAGGCGAAAAAATCTTCGCAACAAATCTCGCACCAGTCTTCGCCCCGAACGTCGTCTCAAGCTTCGTCTCAAACTCTGCCGCAACTTTTCGGCGCAGATTTTTCGCACGCCATGTTGCAGCGCGCGTTAAGCAAGTCGACGGCCGCATCCCCGGAGCATTTCTCGAACAACGCTTTTCCCACGAACGCTTCTTCCCCGAACGGCGAACCCGCAATGCCGAGCTGGATCGAGGCCGACGCTCTCAATCTTCCGTTTCCCAGCCAGCATTTCGATCTGGTGACTTCCGCCTTCGGCTTTCGCAATCTTGCTGATTACGACGCCGGCCTGCGCGAGATCGTTCGCGTTCTGCGTCCCGGGGGCGAATGCGGCATTCTCGATTTCGGCGAGCCGAAAGGAATTATGCGCGAACTCTACCGCATTTACTTCAAGCAGATTCTTCCGCGCGTGGGCACCATGATCTCCGGAGTGCGCGGGCCTTACGCCTATCTTCCGGCTTCCGTCGAGCGTTTCCCCGAGCCCGAAGAAATGCTCGCGCGCATGCGTCAAGCCGGTTTCGCGGAAGCCAGCTGGACGCCCTATACGTTCGGAATCGCGGGGCTGTATCGCGGCAGAAAGTAGCAGAGCGGCAGGATTTGCCGACAGCGGTTCAAGAGAAGAGGAATCATGTGTAAACATAATCGTTCTCAATCGAATGCGAACATGAAAAGAAATACGACTGTCAAACTTGCCGTGGCCCTTCTATGTGTGGCCGCAGCGCAGTCGGCTGCGGCAATGACGAAAAACGGTTTTTTCAAAACCTCCGACGGCATCCGGATCCACTATCTCGAGGCCGGTAGCGGCCAGGCAATCGTTTTCATTCCTGGCTGGACGATGCCGGCCTGGATTTGGCAAAAGCAAATCGACGAGTTCTCGAAGAGGTACCACGTCATCGCCGTCGATCCGCGTTCGCAGGGCGAGAGCGACCAACCAACTTACGGCCACATGCCTGAGACCCGCTCCCGTGACTACAAAGAGCTCGTGGATTACCTTGGCCTGAAGCAACCGGTTCTCGTCGGTTGGTCCATGGCGTGCGGCGAGCTGGTGAAATATGCCGAGCAGTTCGGCACCGACAACGTCGGAGGAATGGTGCTGGTCGATGGCTTTCTCGCGGACAAGCTCAGCCCCGAAATGTTCGGCTTCGCGACAGGATCGATGAACCAGCTCCAGCTCGATCGGCAAAAGCAAGCCGAGGGTTTTGTCCGCAGCATGTACAAGAAGCCGCAGACAGAGGAATATCTCAAGCGCGTCATCGACGCATCAACCAAGGTTCCAGCGGATGCCGCGGTCGTGCTCATCTACAACATGATTGCGGTAAAGGATCTATCTGCCGGCTTTGCCATGATGAATCGCCCCGTGCTTTTTGCTTACCAGCCCGACTCGCAGGCGAGTGCCGACTTTCTGAAATCGAAACTTGGCGACAAGGTACGGCTGGAGCGGTTCGATGGTGACGGCCACGCACTTTTTGTCGATGACCCGGAAAAATTCAACCGCGTGCTCGAAGAATTTATCCACAGCCTCCCCAAATGATTCACGGCGAGAATAATTTAAACCACTGAGGAACTTCAGCATGCTGGCTGGCATTCGAACGCGCGATTTACGCAAAGTTTACAACTCGCCGCCGCCCATGGCCGCGGGCGGCGGTTTTAGTTTCAGTGCAGGGCGCGGCAAGAAGAACAAGACGCCCAAGGCGGAGATCGTCGCTCTCGATGGACTCTCGCTCGAGGTTTCACCCGGAGAAATCTTCGGACTGCTGGGACCGAACGGCGCCGGCAAATCGACCACCGTAGGAATTCTCACCACGCGCGTGCATCCAACAGGCGGCCAGGCCTGGATCGGCGAGCATGATGTGTGGGCGGAACAAGTTGTGGTCAAGCGGTTGATCGGAGTGGTGCAGCAGCGGCCAAACCTCGACTTCACTCTCACCGCGCGCGAAATCCTGCTCTTCCACGGCGCGTACTTCGGCATCGATTCCCAGACACGCAGCGAGCGTGCCGACGCGCTGCTCGAGCGCTTCAAGCTCACCGATCGCGGCGACCAGATGGTGCGCGGTTTCTCCGGCGGCATGATGCAGCGGCTCTCCATCGCGCGTGCCATGATGCACGACCCGCAGGTTCTTTTTCTCGACGAACCCAGCGCCGGCCTCGATCCGCAAACCCGGCTGCTGCTCTGGGAAATCATCCGCGAATACAACCAGCGCGGCAAAACCATCCTTCTGACCACGCACAACATGGAAGAAGCCGACGCATTGTGCCAGCGCCTCGCCATCATCGACCATGGACGCAACATCGCCCTGGGCACGCCCAGCGAGTTGAAAGCTTCGGTTCCCGGCGGTTATCTGTTGCGGCTGCGTTTTGGCCGGCAGTCTCCGGAATTGCTGCAACGCCTGCAGAATTTGGCAGGGGTGAGGGAGGTTCGCGCGCATCCGGATGCGGACGCCGACAACTCCGCCGATGTGTACGCCGACCGCGGCGGATCGCTGGTTTCCGAGATCGCCAATCTTGCCTCGGGCGCTTCCATCGAATTGTGCGACGTGCACATCTCCGAGCCCAGCCTGGAGAATCTTTTCCTGCACCACACCGGAAGGAGCTTGCGCGAATGAACTGGACGACCTTTCTCGCCCTGCTGGCGCGCGACGCTCATGTCGCTCGCCGCAACGTGATCCCTTTGCTGATGCAGACTTTTTTGCAGCCGATGATGTTCGTGTTTATTTTCGGTCGCGTGATGGTCAGCAGCGGCTATATGCCCGTCGCCTACAAAAGCTTGCTGCTACCGGGGATCATGGCGATCAGCATGGTGTTCACGGGCGTGTGGGCGGTGGCGATGCCATTGATCGCTGAATTTCAATTCACGCGCGAGATCGAAGACCGCCTCCTTGCGCCGATTGAAATCTCATGGCTGGCTATCGAGAAAGTAGTTTTCGGCACGCTGCAAGCGCTGGTCGCGGGGTTGGTGGTGATTCCGTTGGCGTGGTTATTGCTGCGTCCCGTGGATTTCAATTTGCATTCGCCTCTTACGTTTGCCGGCGTAACGCTGCTGGTCGCGCTTTTCTCGGCCTGTGGCGGACTCGCCCTGGGTTGCAGCGTGAACCAGAATCACATCGGCCTCATGTTCAGCATGGTTTTGACGCCAATGATTTTTTTTGGCTGCACGTATTATCCGTGGAGTGCCCTGAGCCATTTTCCGATTCTGCAGAAAATCGTCTTAGTCAATCCGCTGGTCTACGCGAGCGAGGGCCTGCGCGGAACGCTCGTTCCCCAGTTTCCGCATCTGTCTCTGATTGCCGTGTTCGTAGCCTTGGCGTGCTTTGACGCTCTGCTGCTGGGGATCGGACTTCGGCAGTTCCACAGCAAAGCTGTCAGCTAGGCAGAATCATTGTTGATTGCTGATTGTTGATTCAAGTCTCACGAATCCGGATGTCTGCCGGGTTTTCAATAAGCAATCAACAATCAGCAATTTTACGAAGGCCAACCCTACGCCCCGCCCATAGTCCCCGGCTTCACGCTGTCGGCAAAAGCGTCCGCGATCGTGTACCGCATCACTTCTTCATACTCCGGCCCCAGAAACCTGCGCAGCCGGTCGGTGTTCATGATGTACTCGCCCGTCATGTAGGGAAGCGCTTCCGGAGGGATCGCGGATATTTGCCGGTTCCACAAAATCTGCAGAACCATGCGCATCGCCCATTTTCCGGGCACGCGAATCAGCCTGGCCCGCGCCATTTCCACGCAGCGGCCATAAGTAAGCGGCTCTCCGCGTCCGGCCACATTCAACACGGTCAATCGCTGGGTTTCGGGTTCGCGGCGCAGGATGTGGTCGATCAGCCGCGCCATATCGTCCACGTGGACAAACTGAATTTTCTTGTCCAGAAATTCCTGCCCGCGCGGCAACATGCAGGGCAGCCGTTTTCCCGCGCTCCGCATTTTCTCGGCGCGCGCGCTCTTGCCATTGGGCGTGCCGCGGAAGGCTCCCAGCAAATAATTCTCCACGCTGGCCCCGGCAAAAATATGCGGGCGCAGAATATAAACGCTGCATCCGCGCAGCGAGGGCGCACGTTGCCGCACCACTTCGTCGGACTCTTTCTTGTGGATCGCGTAGGGCAGCGTGTGAGCGCCGAGAAGGAAGTCTTCTTCCACCGGCCGCGGCAGGTCCGATCCGTACGCCGAAACGCTGCTGGGAAAAATGAATTGCTTCACGCCGTCGTCGGTCTGGCGGTTGGCCTCGGTGACCGCTTCCATCACGCGCGCCGTGCCCGCTACGTTGATCTGCCACATGCGCGTCACGTCGAGCACGCCCGTGCGCACCGGGTCGATCACAAACGCCAAATGAATCACGGCATAGGTCCGCGTGTCGCGTAGCAGTTCGTAGAGATTGCGGCAGGAAGCTTCCTCGCCCAGATCCATGCGCTCGAATTGCACGGGACGCTCGGTCTGGGGCGGATTTATATCCACCCCAATGACCGAGAAACTCCCCAGCAGCGGCAAAAGCCTGAGCCCCAGGTTCCCGCTAATTCCGGTGACTACGACTACAGGTTTCGGCATCAGTTCGGTGAGGCGGCCGGTGGTTGAGGCGCTGTCGGCGTTTGTGGTTGCGGTAGCGGATGCGTCATGGGAGTCTGCGTTTGCGGCACCCGGTTCGGCAGCATCCGCTGCGGCGGTCCGGCCGGCGCGGGCGGACCAAAATACTCTTCATTGGTCTGCACGGTGTATGACTTCTGGTATTTCTCCATCTCTTCGCGCTGCCGCTGGCCCTGCAACATACTGTGAATTTCATTTTTCAATTGGTCGTCCAGGGGCATCTGCACGATTGCCTTCACCTTGTAAATATAATGCCCTCCCGGATCGCTGATCACCTGCGAGACCTCGCCTTCCTTCAAATCGAAAACCGCGACCTGGCCCGGCGGCAGGCCATTGCGCCGCACCTTGGGCAGGTTGACAGGCGGAGCATCCATTTTCATTCCCGCGGCGTCATACGCTTGCTTCTGCAGCTTTGCGAAGTCTTCTCCCGCAGCCGCTTGCGTGCGCAGACTGTCCGCCAGCTTCGCTTCCTCCTCCTCGGCATCGGCTTTTTGTTTCTGTTGCTGCTCCGGCGTCAACTTCGCATCTTTCTCGTCCTTCGTATCTTTTCCTTCCTTCTCGTCCTTTAGCTCTACCTTGGCTGCCGCTGCTCCTGGCCGGAAGTGCGGCACAAAGACGCGGTCGAAGTTGAACTCCTGATACGTAGTGAGATGTGCCTGGTAGTAGCTGTCGACGTCTTCGTCGGAAACCTTGGCTGCCTTCTCCGAGATTTGATCGCGCAAGTCCTTGCCGAGGATCTGCAAACGGGCAAACTTCATCTCCGTCTCGAAGCGTGCGGTTTTGTCCAGACCCTGCTTCTGCGCGGCCTGTGCGAAGGCCAGAATGCCCGGATAAGCCGTCGCCAGTTGCCGCTTGAGCTGCGGATTCGGATGGCTCGAGATGCTGTCCACGAGTTTTTCGAATTCCGCGCGCGTGATCACGGTTTTGCAATCCGCAGGCGCCGTCTTGGTCACCGGCTTCGCCGCGGCTGCGCCAGCTTTGGCCGCGGCCGCACGCGGTTGCGGCTTGCACACTCCGGTAATTGTGAGCACTGCGGCAGTCGCCGGAACCGACTCTGCCGTATCCGGAAGGGCAGCGGCCGCCTGCGGCCCGCCCATGTTGGGCCGTCCTGGCTGCGCCTGTCCCCAGGCCAACCCTGCCAACAACACACACATCAGCCAACTCCTACGCATAAAAGAATTCCTCCAGGATTGGTGTTTCAGAATGTTGCAAACCTAAACAAAATATCGTAGCACGTTCGGGCTTCAGGCCTCGGGCTTCAGCCCGGCAAGAATGCCCCGCCACACAACCAGCAGAAGCCCGAGAGCCGGAGCCCGAAGCCCGAAGCCCGGAATCCACCAGCTATAATCCCTGCATGTCAGGCAGCCCCGCCGTTTATTCTCCCGGATCGATGCGTGCGGAAAAACGCGCCGCTGCTGGCAATTCCGTTCTTGCGGCGCTCGTCATCACCTCGCTCAAAGCCCTCGTCGGCCTTAGCACGGGCAGCCTCGGCATTCTCTCGGAAGCAGCTCACTCCGCGCTTGACCTGATCGCAGCGCTTATCACCTTTTTCTCCGTCGGAGTCTCCGACAAGCCCGCCGACGCCGATCATCAGTATGGCCACGGCAAAATAGAAAGCTTTTCCGCGTTCGTCGAAACCACGCTGCTTCTGCTGACCTGCGCCTGGGTCATCTACGAAGCCGTGTTGCGCTTGTTTTTCCGCCGCGTCGAAATCGAACCATCCCTCGCAGCCTTCGCCGTCATGGTCTTTTCCATGGGCATCGACTGGTGGCGTTCCAGCGTGCTCGGCCGCATCGCCACCAAATATGACAGTCAGGCGCTCGAGGCGGACGCCTTACATTTTTCCACCGACATCTGGTCCGGCGGCGTGGTTGTGCTCGGACTTCTCCTGGTGCTCGCGGGTCGCACCTTCCATGTGGGATGGTTACGCTACGCCGACCCCGTCTCCGCATTGTTCGTTGCCGGCGTCATCGTCCACGTCAGCTGGCGCCTGGCGCGGCGCACCATCGACGCCCTTCTCGACGCCGCTCCCGCCGGCGTTCGCGCCCAGATTACCGACGCCGTGTCCCGCGTGGAGGGTGTGCTCGAAGTGGACCGGGTCCGCATCCGCCGCGCCGGCAACCATTACTTCGCCGACCTGGTGGTTGGCATGGCTCGCACCCTGACCTTCCAGCGTTCCGAGCAACTGGTAGAAGCCGTCACCAGCGCCGTCCGCCGCGTTCTTCCCGACGCCGACGTCACCGTGCAACCGTTGCCCCGCGCCCAGCGTTCCGAAAATACTTTCGACCGCATCCGCGCCGCCGCCACCCGCCACAACCTCAACGTGCACGACATCAGCGTGCAGGATCTCGCCGGACAGCTGCACGTGGAGCAGCACATCGAGCTCGATGAACGCATGACGCTCAAACAAGCCCACGATCAGGTCACCGAGCTCGAAGCCGACATGCGCCGGGACGTCCCGGAAATCGCCGACATTCTCACCCACATCGAAAGCGAGCCCGCGACCATCGAAAAGCCCGAGGAAGTCGTCAGCGACGCCGAACTCGAGCATCAGCTGAAAGTGGTCGCCTCGCAGTTCCCCGAAATCCTCGATGTGCACGACTTCATCATCAAGCGCGTCCGCGGACGTCTCTACGTGTCCTGCCACTGCACTCTGTCCGAGGATCTCCCGCTTTCCCGCGTGCACGACATTCAAACCGAACTCGAAATCCGTTTCAAACAACACGCCCCGGAATTGTTCCGCGTCCTGATCCATCCCGAGCCCGACACGGATAACCGGAGGTAGGGGTAACAGGTACCGCAAATATGACTGAAGCCAAAGCCACCTGGACTGACAACGAGCGTTACATTGGCGAGGCAAGCTCACACCACGCCTTAGTAATGGATACGGCCACCGAGAAAACCGCCAATAGTCCCGTGGAACTCGTTCTCATCGCTCTCTGCGGATGCACCGCCTCGGACGTGGTCGGCATCCTGCGCAAGAAGCGCGAACCCTTCACGCATCTCGAAGTTCGCGCCCAGGCCGAGCGCGCCACCGGCTATCCCGCCGTCTTCACCGAGATCAAGCTGACCTACCGCGTCAGTGGTAAAGTGTCGCGCAAGGCGGTCGAAGATGCGGTGCGCTTGTCGAAAGAAAAATATTGTTCGGTTTCCGCCATGCTGGAAAGAACCGCAAAGATCACCGCCAGCATCGAATACGTAGACAGCTAGCACGTTGGGTTTTTGCAGCCGCAGAAAGCTGTTAAGAAATTGTCATCCCGACCGTAGTGGAGGGACCTGCTGTTGTTGCGAGCACAGGTTCCAGAGCGGCATTAAGAATTATGACCCTGAAAATCATCCTGTTCACCCAACCCGCCTGCCTCTCCTGCGAACTGATGAAGGTCTACCTGGAAGCGCGAGAACTCGTCTTCGTCGAGCGTGACATCACGGCCGATCCCGCCGCCCGCCAGGAGATGGTCGATGAGCACGACAGCCTCACCACTCCGACCATGGTTGTAATTTCAGGCGAGACCGTAGAAGTGATCGTCGGCTTCGCTCCCGAACGCCTCGACGAACTGCTCGCCGCCGCGGAATCATCGGAGCCCTCGCCTGACCTGTCGCCGCATCCCCTGATTCGAATTACAAAGTCCGCATAGAATCAGCATGATTGAACTGACCCCTGAACCCTAAACCCTGACCCCTGATTCGCATCCGCCCGCGAGGCCTGCTATCGAGAATCCCGCCCATCCCACTCCGCCGCATCCCCTCCGCGGATACTTATTCATCGCCTCCGCCGCACTTCTCTGGGGAGTCTCCGCCGCTCTCTTCCGCGCTGTAGTCACGGGAAAATTTCCGCTCACCGGCGAAGCGCTGCACCCGATCGGCCCGCTCATCCTCTCGCAAACCCGCACCACATTTTCGCTGCTCGTCCTGCTTCCCATCCTCGTCGCCCGCCGCGGATGGCAGCGCATCCAGCTCCCCGCGCCCGATCTCGTGCAATGCCTCGCCCTCGGCATGCTGGGCGTCGCCGCCTCAAATTATTTTTATTACGTCGCCATCCAGCGAACCAGCGTCGCCATCGCCATCATCGTGCAATACACCGCGCCGGTCTGGGTGCTGCTTTACGTAGTCGCGCGCCGCCAGCAAAAACTTTCGCTGCAGAAAGTCGCCGCCGTGGCCACGGCGATCGCCGGAATCGCTCTCACCCTCGGGCTCGTCGGAAGCAAATCTTCGCCCCTCCACCTGGATTCCTACGGACTGCTCGCCGCTCTGATCGCCTCGTTCTCATTCGCCTTCTACAACCTCGCCGGACACCGCATTCTCGCCCGCTACGATCGCTGGCGCGTTCTGGTCTGGGTTCTGACCTCCGCCTCCATCTTCTGGCTCATCGTGAATCCCCCGTGGAAAATTCTCGCCGCCCACTACGCGCCCGCCCAGTGGGCATTCCTCTTCGCCTTCTCCATGATCTCCGTCCTGTTCGCGTTTTCGCTTTACTTCCAGGGACTGCAACACCTCGAGCCCACCCGCGCCATCATCGCCAGTTGCCTCGAACCAGTCTTCTCCATCCTGCTGGCAGCTGCACTTCTCGGCGAATTGCTCCGCCCCATCCAGACCGTCGGTATCATCCTCGTGTTGGCCGCCGTCGTTCTCGTGCAGCTCCCCGGCCGCGGGACCGCAGCGTCCGAACCTTCCGTCGTCGTCGAACCGATCGAATAAGTACACAAAGAAAATCCAACCAATCTAGGATTTCCTTCGTGTACCTTCGTGTCCTTTGTGGTTCCTGATTTGGATTTTGGGTTAGGTCCCCAGAAAGTAACGTTCCACTCTTGGTACTTTGGTGCTGCTTTTGACAAGGTTTTTACTTCAGAATCGCCAATTCTTGGCTACGCTCTTCTTATCCGATCAAACTATTCTGATCGACCGGCACGGCGACCAATACTGCGGCAAGTGAGAGGTTTGAATTATGAGAGTCCGTTTCGCAGCTTGTGTTCTGGCATTTCTTTGCGCCTCGATTGCGCCCTGCTTCGCTCACCACATGGCTGTGGTTGTGAACAAAGACAATCCGGTGGAGAACGTCACCGCCGCGCACCTGGCGAGAATTCTCCGCGCGGAAATCAGGAAATGGCCCGACGGCAAGAATCTCGTCCTGGTCCTCCATAAAGATTCCCCGGGAGAAACCGAAACCCTGCAGCACCTGAACAAGCTCTCCGCCGCGGAGTGGAGGACCGTCCTCGCCACGCACAAAGATTCCATCCTGCTGGTGGATACCGACGCCGACGTTCTCAAAGCCGTCCAGTCCGACCCCGGCGCCATCGGCCTGGTCGAAGAGCATTCCCTCGACAGCAGCATCACGGTCGTCAAAGTCGACGGCAAGTTGCCCATGGAGTCCGGCTACCTGCCGCATTAACGACCTACCGCGCCGGGAGCCTGCAATCGTGGGGGCACTTCGAGACCCGTGGAGTACCGTGGAAGAGCGGCGCTTCAGCGCCGCGTCACGCGTTCATAAAGTGCGGGCTTTAGCCCCTGAGGTCCGTCCCAGCAGCCGAAAATATCTCCGCGCCTTCCCCACGTCGCGCGCAATCTGCTCCCGCAGCGCCTCCACCGACGGAAACTTGATCTCCTCCCGCAGCCGTTCCAGAAAACAAATTTCTACTTCCGTTTCCGGCGTCAGCTCAATGGGATGAAAATTCAGCAGGTGCGTTTCAACCGCAAACAACTCCGCCCCGAACGTAGGACGATTCCCGACATTAGTCACTGACTCAAACTCCTCCGCGCCCACGCGCGTGCACGTGATGTAAACGCCGTCCTGAGGAACCAGTTCTTCATAGCGCGCCAGATTAATCGTCGGCACCGTATACTTCGATCCATACCCGCGCCCGCGCCCCGGCGTCCCCAGAATGCAAAATGGACGCGCCAGCAAATGCCGCGCCCGGCTCACGCGTCCCTCGCTCAGCAGCTTGCGAATCTGGCTGCTCGAAACCATCTCGCCGCGCACCCTCATCTCGGGATACGTCTTCACCTCAAATCCCATCTCGCGCCCAAACTCGGCCAGCATCTGGACGTCTCCCCCAGCCTTGTGACCGAAACGAAAGTTGAAGCCTTCATGCACCTCGCGCGCATGCAGCTTCTTTTTCAGGATGCGCTCCGCGAATTGCCGCGGCGTCATCAGCGAAAGATCGCGCCCAAAAGGCAGCAGCAGCACCGCATCCACACCCGTACCTTCCAGCAGGCGTAGTTTCTCCGCTGTCGGCGTAAGCAGCTTCAAAGTAGATTCCGGCCGCAGAATCCGCGCCGGATGCGGCTCAAACGTCACCGCCGCAGCCTTCGCCCCAACCGACCGCGACCGCGCCACAATCTCGCGCAGCACATGCGCATGCGCGCGATGCACTCCATCAAAATTCCCCACGCTAATCAGCGTCGCCCCAAAGTCCGCGGGAATCTCGTCAAGTGTGTGAAAGACGTGCATGGAAAGTAGGAAGCGAAGGTTTCTTACTGGCCCCTGACCACTGATCCCTGGCCACTGCCTTTAAATCTCGAATTCTAATTTCATCCCGTCATGCGCCAGCCGCACATGCGGAGGCAGCGACGCGTTAGTCGCCTCGTGGCTCAGGTCGTGGCAAATGTGGGTAAAAAACGCGCGCTTGGGTTTCACCCGTTCGACAATCCGCAACGAATTGTGCACCGTCGAGTGCGTCGGATGCGGCTTGTGCCGCAGCGCATCCAGAAACAAAATATCGAGCCCGCGCAACTGATCAAACGACGATTCCGGAATCTCGCTGTGATCGGTTAAATACGCGGCCGATCCGAAACGGTAACCGCAAATCTGGTTCTCGCCATGAATCAGAATTACCGGCTCGAAACGCGCGCCCAGCACGTCTACCGGCCCATCAATCGGTTTCAACTCCAGTTGCGGCAAGCTCCCGAATTTATAGTCGCCGTCAAAAATGTAGGTAAACATCCGCCGCAGAAACGCCGCCGCATCCGGACGCGCATAAAGCGGCAGCTTGCCCGGCTTGTGCTTGTAGCTCAGCGGCCGCAGATCGTCGATGCCCAGAATGTGGTCGGCGTGAGTGTGGGTATAGAACACGGCGTCCACGCGCGTAATGTTTTCGCGCAGCGCCTGCGTATAAAAATCCGGCGCAGTATCGATCAGCACCACTTTGCCGCCGTATTCGATCATCACCGAGGGCCGCGTGCGCTTGTCGTGCGGATCGTCCGAGCGGCACACCGCGCACTCGCACCCCAGCGTGGGCACGCCCATGGAAGTGCCGCTGCCCAGCACGGTGAGCGTAGCTTTCATGATTTTGCTTTCTTGTTTCTGTTAGTTGCCCCGAGCTCTGTCATCCTGCGCTGTTCATCAGGCGTTGCATCGTCTGGTGTTTTTCATCTGCCGTTGTCTCATCCGGCGTTTTTTCATCTCACCCCGGCTCCCGCCGCCGGCCCCGGTTTCGGCGGACGGGCCAGCGCGTTCGTGACCTCCACATACGCCATGCGCAGCTCGTAGAGGCTGTTCTGCAGAAAGTTTTCTTCCGCGGCGGTGAGGTTGTTCTTGGTCTTCTCGCCAATCAAACTGAGCGTGTCGATCGTCTGCCGCGCCCCAATGATGTCCACGCGCGGCTGCTGGCCTTGCTCCCGCATCATGCCCAGCTGCAGCATCGCCGTCATATAAAGCGAAGCCAGAAAACGCTCGAACGTCATCTCGAACTCTTTGGCGGAGTGCCCGCTCAGTTCCACCTGCGAATCGACATCGCGCGCCGATTGCCGGTATGCAGCCGCCTGCGCGTCTTGCTCGGCCATACTGGGCGGAGGCGGAATGTCGCGCTCCGCCACCAGGTCCGGAGTCGCTTCCGGCTTCTGCGCCCCAGATTCCACCA
>Ga0302326_10001134_pt1 | contig 69216 bp, 67 predicted proteins | sample Palsa_T0_3_FD_202264 | JGI IMG/M metagenome (GOLD analysis project Ga0302326, IMG submission 202264) | Peat permafrost microbial communities from Stordalen Mire near Abisko, Sweden - Palsa_T0_3 | ecosystem: Environmental > Terrestrial > Soil > Palsa > Peat permafrost | place: Sweden: Abisko... | reverse complement strand
GATCGTGTCGGCATGATCGATGATGTCGATCTCCGCCTGACCCACGCCGACTGTCTCCACGAACACGTCCTGGCGTCCGGCCGCATCCAGCAGCAGCGCCGCCTGCAGGGCTGCCTCGGAGAGGCCGCCGAGCGCGCCGCGGTTGGCCATCGAGCGGATGAACACGCCACGGTCGAGAAAGTGCTCGGAGAGGCGGATGCGATCGCCTAGCAGCGCGCCGTGGGTGAACGGCGAGGACGGGTCGATCGACAGCACACCTACCGTCCGTCCGGCCTCACGCCGCGCCTTGGTGAGCGCGCCGATCAGCGTCGACTTGCCCACTCCTGGTGGTCCTGTGAAGCCAACGACCTCCGCCTGTCCGGTGTGCGGGTAAACCTCCCGCACGAGCTCCCAACCCTCGGGACGGTTGTCCTCGACCAGCGTGATCGCGCGCGCCAGCGCACGGCGGTCACCGTCGAGTAGGCGCTGGGCAAGCGTGGGGTCGCTCATGCAGCGCGCAATCATCGCAGGGGCCGTCGCAAGAGCCGGCCCACCCGGCCAGTCGCTTACGATTGATCTGCGATGGAGCAACTCGCCGACCCAAGTGCGCAGAGCGCCGCAGAGGCCTACGCCGAGCAGGTTGGCGAGGCGATCCGGCGGGCGCCGTCACCGCTGCGCGGCGGGCCGTTGGCGCTACTGCGCTTCATGCGCTCCAACCGCATGCTCAACCGCGACTATGGGGTTCTGCTGGGCCGATATTTGTGGCTGAAGCTCCGCTACGGCAGGCGCCTGCAGACCGATGGCATTTGCTTCATCTGCCCGCGGGTGAAGTTCGAGATCGGCCGCCACGCGACGCTCCGCATTGGGCGTTGGGCGTGGGTCGGCCATGGCAGCAAGATCCGTGTGCACGAGGGCGAGGTGAGCATCGGCGCAAAGACAGTGATCGGGCAGGAGTGCACGATCTCGGCCTTCCAGCATGTGTCGATCGGGCGCGAGTGCATCATCGCCGACCGTGTCATGTTGATCGACTTCGACCACGGCGTGGCGGAGGTCGAGCGCCCGATTCGCGTGCAGGGGATCTACAAGCGCGACGTGCGGGTTGGCCACAACGTGTGGATCGGCTACGGCGCTTGCATCCTGCGCGGGGTCAGCGTCGGCGATAACAGTATCATCGGCACCAGCTCAGTGGTGACCAAGCAGGTGCCCGCCAACGCGGTCATTGGCGGCTCCCCCGCGCGCACGATCCGCATGCGCGAGGCTCCCAGCTCGATGCGCTGGGAGTGAGCCCTACGACGGGTCGAGCAGGCAAGCGCGATCAGCGTGGGCAGCGAGATTTCGCAGGCCACTGACGTCGGCCCGCTCACCGCCGGCCAATGCGTGCGTGAGCGCTTGCAGATGGCCGTGAAAGCGCTCGTGCGCGTAGGGTGCGGCGATATCGCGGCTGACCATGAACGGCCAGTCGCTGGCCTGCAACGCCAACAGCTCGCCCACCGCCGCGGCGCTCGCAGCGCCAGCTTGCTCAGCCGCGGCCACCACGTCCAGCTCGGCTGCGCGCATCGTGAAGGCCATCTCGGCGACTGCGGTACCAGACCAAGTAGAAAGATCGCCGTCTTTGCCCCATGTGCTCGCCTGCCAATCATCTAGCGCGAGTTTTGCGGGCTGGCAACACTCCAGCGCGTCGTCAAGGCTGACCAGCTCGAGCCCCTGGCGCGTGCACTCCCGCACGACGGCCCGTAGCCAGTCGATGCCCTCGTACCACCAGTGTCCGAGCAGCTCGGTGTCAAGCGCGCACACGACCAAGCCTCCGCCCGGCAGTGGCGCACCATCGGACGCCGCCTCGTTGGCGTGGTCCAGGCGCTTGAGCGTACGTGCGACGAAGTCAGCGGCGTGCTCGTGCGCTACGCGCAACGCTCGCTGGTGGTCATAGGCACCACCGTCGTTGCTCCAGGGATTGTGGTGGTGCACGGTGTGGTGGTGGTAGTCGCGGTAGGCGCCGTCCGCCGGGTAGCCCGCGTCACTCCACACGAGCGACATGGTCGCGCGGTCGATTGGCACGAGCAGCACCCCTGACTCAGTGGCGATCGGACACAGGTGCTCGCTTGCGCCCAACCCGAAGCGATTGGTTAGCTCCACGCACACGGAGCCAACGCCAGCGTCCTCGAGCGCTCGCTCTAGCCAAGGCGCGTAGGCACACTCGGGCAGCCAGAAGCCGCCCCGCCAGTGCTCACCAAAGCGCGTGCGATGGGCGCCGATACCGCTGCGTACCTGCAGGCGCACGCCAGCGTCGCTAGCCAGCAGCGGCAGGATTGCGTGGGTGGCCGAGGAGGTCCACTGAGCGTGCCTGGCGAGTGACCCCAGCAAGTCCTCGCCACGCTCGCGCAGGCCCTGAAGGGCACGGCTGTAGTCGCTCCAGGAGCGCTCCAGCTCGAGCGCCAGCGTCTCATGGCCTGCCTCGCGCAGCCCTGCGGCATCCTGCTCATGAGTCTCGCGACGAACACCGTCTATGAACGACGCGAAGCGTTCAGGGACACCTGCCGCTTCTAGCTGGTCACACAACACAGGGGTCAGCGATAGCGTCAGCGGCGCGCCTTCGTCGAGCAGATCGAGCAGCGGCAGATAGCACGTGGCCATGGCCTCCCAAAGCCACTCCTCGCCGAAGGGCCACGTGCCGAAGCCCTCGACATAGGGCATATGCGTATGCAGGACGATCGCCAGCGCGCCGCGCTCGCGGCCGGCGTTCACGGCCTGCACACCGCGAGAAAGTCCAGCGCCCGGTCCATGTCTGCGTCCGCTGCGGAGCGCAACGCGAAGTCCGAGACCGCGATGGCAGGGGTGAACCAGTCATAGAAGCGGCTGGTGACGCCCAGGCTGGCGTGCATGCGATCCCAGCCCACGCGCAGCGCAAGCTCGTGCGCGCGCAGCTTGCGCGCGTGGAACAGCCCGTACATGTCCACGCTCGCGAAATGCTCCCGACATAGCGCCTCGAACTCGTGACGGCGGTACTCGTGTACGTGCCAGGGATTACCCGAGCGCGAGGCGCCCTTGGGCGCCAGCGTGAGCACGTTGGGGGTAGAGACGAACACGAGTCCGCCACCCCCGGTCAGGGAGCGAAAGTGATCGAGCGCTGCGCCTGGATCCTCCAGGTGCTCAATCGTCTGCAGGAAGCTCACTGCGTCGGCATCCTCGGAGAAGCTGTCAATGAGGTCGCGGACGAAGCGCAGGTTCGGGCGTTGGTAGCGCAGCCGGGCGTGCTCGTGGGCCTCGGGGTTGGCATCGACGCCGACCACGCTGGCGGCTGTGCGCGCGAGCACGTCCGCGCCGTAGCCCTCGCCGCAGGCCATGTCGATCGCACGCAGCCCTCGCACCCGCTCGGCGATCCACTCGTAGATGACGAGATGACGGCGATACCAGTAGTTCTCCTCTGGCACGTCCGGGAGTGTGCGCTCGCCTGTAAGCGCCAGCGGCGGCACGCCGTCGGGTTGGTCGCGCTGCTGGTAGAGCGGAGACGTGGGAGACGCGGGCACGGCGCGCGAGTATAAGGTCCGCCGCATGACCCCCGTTTTGAGCGCTGAGGAGATCCGCGACGCCAATACTCGTTATCACGATGTGGCAGCCGACCACTACGACTCCAAGTGGGGTATCGACTTCGGAGAGCTCGGCTGCAATCAGGTGACCGCGAAGGTGTGCAAGGCGCTGGGTAGCGAACCCGGGCGTTACGGGCGCTCGCTGGAGATCGGGGCCGGGACGGGCTACTTCAGCCTCAACCTGCTTCTCGCGGGGCTGATCGAAACGGCCACCTGCAGCGATATCTCACCTGGCATGCTCGAGACCCTGCAGGACAACGCGAACAGCTTGGGGCTGAAGGTCAGCACGCAGCCAGCTGACGCTGAGCAACTGCCGTTCGCGGATGGGAGCTTCGACCTGGTTCTGGGCCATGCGGTGCTCCATCACATCCCCGATCTGCCGCGAGCGTTGGCTGAGTTCGAGCGTGTGCTCGCGCCGGGCGGCACGATGCTGTTCGCAGGAGAGCCGTCTCGCTACGGAGACCGCGTGGCACGAGTTCCCAAGCGCCTGGCTGGCGCGGTGGCTCCGCTGTGGCGACGCGCGATCGGCGCCGCAGGCGCCCCGCCACCAGAGGGCGGCGCGCCTGACGCGGTCCTCGAGCGCGTGGTCGACGTCCATGCGTTTGCGCCAGCAGAGCTTTCGCGGATGGCGCGCGCTGCCGGGTTCGGAGAGGTGCGCGTCAGCGGCGAGGAGCTACTGGCGAACTGGTTCGGGTGGGCCAACCGCACGCTGGAGTCGACCGCCGAGCCAGAGGATGTGCCGTGGGCATGGCGAGTGTATGCGCATCGTGGCTACCTACTGCTACAGGAGCTTGATCGCAGGCTGCTGGAGTCGCGGCTGCCGCCGGCGATCTTCTACAACCTGATGCTTTCCGCGCGCAAGCCGCCTGCGTAGACTCGGCGGATGCCCGAGCCAGTAGCCAAGGGCTTTCCGCTGTTTCCGCTGGGGATCGTGGCGCTTCCCAGCGAGAGTGTGCCGCTGCATATCTTCGAGGACCGCTACCGCAGAATGATCGAGCAGTGCCTGGACGCAGAGCGTGGATCCCTCGGGCGCGAGTTTGGGATTGTGTGGCTCTCCGAGGAAGAGCTGAAGCCCGTCGGCTGCTCCTGCGAGGTGGAGCAGCTGGTCGAGCGCCTGGACGACGGGCGCCTGAATATCATCGCTCGCGGCACGCGGCCGTTTCGCCTGTTGCGGCGCCAGGAGGATCTGGCGTATCCGGCCGGAGTGGTCGAGTTCCTCGGGGAGGCCGACGAGACGCCTGATACCAGCGCGGCTGAGAGCGCCCGAGAGCTCTACCGGGAGCTGGTCATGCAGGCGACCGACCGCGAGCTCGAGACGGCGGAGCTGGAGCAGCTGGATGCCTACAAGATGGCGGCAACCGTGGAGTTTGGCGTGGAGGCCAAGCAAGAGCTGCTCGAGCTGCGCTCCGAGAACGCGCGTATGCGTCTGCTAGCGCTGCTCATACGCGCGGCAATCGAGCGCCTGGAGTCAATTGAGCGCGCCCAGATTCGTGCGCTGTCCAATGGGAAGGTCAGGTTTGAGTAGCGCAGCAGCGGCTCACTCCGACAGCTCGCACGCCTGCTGCGCGGTCTGCAGCACGAACAGCTGGAGCTTGCGCAGCACCGCTGGCTGTCCGGCGGAGTTGTCGCTGAAGCGCACAGTGCCACTTTCGTCGCGCACGTAGTAGCGCAGCACCGACCCGGCCCTGGGTGGCAACGACAGATGGCTGGAGGATGGCTTTTGCAGTTCTTCCTGGATTTCCCGCGCCTTCACAATCTGGGGGTCGTCGAGCTTTTGCCCGACCCGGCCGTTGCAGGTCACGCCCCCTTCTTCGTTGACGAGCAGCGTCAGCTTTGCCCGCGCGGTAGAGCCAGAGCGCTGAACGAGGAACAGGTCTGGCGCTTGCACGCCGCTGCAGCCGGCGAGCAACGTTGCGGCGGCGCACGCACCTAGCGCGATCATCGCCCTCATGCGCTCACCGCCACGCCGCCGCGGCGCGGATCGCCCGCGCCGGTGATGAGCGGCCCGCGCCGTAGTGCCGCCTGAACACCGCCGAAGAACAGGTTGAGAGAACCAAAGCTGACGATGCGCGCATCGCCGGTCAGCTGCTCCAGATCGATCCCGGGCTCGGCGAAGACGACGCCATCCTCGAAGTGCGCCCGCGGCGCCGCAACGGCTTCGCTGACGTCCATGCCGTGGTCGACGACGCCAACGATCGTCTGTAGCAGTGCTGAGCGAATGCGGTTAGAGCCAGCGCTACCGAGGACCAGCTCGACCTCCCCGTCGCGCATCACCACGGACGGGGCCATCATGCTCGGCATCCGCCTGCCTGCAGGCTGTAGATGGAAGCCCAGCGGATTGAGGTCCTCCTCGCCCATGACGTTGTTGAGGTGGATGCCAGTGCCGGGGATGACCACACCTGAGCCCTCACCGTTGGTGCATGTGGCGCTGCACGCGCATCCTGCGGCATCGATTACCGAGATGTGCGTGGTGGAACCTAGACGGCTGGCAAGAAAGCGCTCGAGGAAGCCATCTTGGTCGAGGCCTTCGACGAACCCCGGCGTGCGCTCGGACTGAGCCGCGGCCATCGCCTCGATGACCGCGCTCAATGGCGGTGGCGCGGGCCCACGATTGAGCAGCGCCAGCGCGTACGCGAGCAGCGTTCCGCCGGCGGATGGTGGCGGGTTGGTGAGGATCTCGCGGTCACGGTAGGCCATCCTGATTGGCTCGCGCTCGACCGCCTCATAGCTGGCAAGGTCACTACCTCGCAGCGAGCCGCCGTGGAGGGCGAGCCATTCACATACCGCCGCGGCGATGTCTCCTCGGTAGAACGGCTCGGCGCCGTCTCCTGCCAAGCGCAGCAGCGCCTCCCCGAGCTCTGGGTTGAGGAGCAGCTCCCCCTCACGCAAGAGACGACCGCCTGGGGCCCACAACGCGGCGCACTCGGGTGTGGAGGTCAGAAGGTCAGCGAGAATCTTCGCCACATACGCCTGCCCCGCGTTGAGCACCACGCCGTCGCGCGCAAGCTTCGCGGCCGGTGCCGCTAGCTGCTCAAGTGGCATCGTTCCCCACCTGCGTGCCGCCTCGCACACGCCCGCAGGCGTGCCATAGACGCCGCAGGAGGCGGGCCCGATGTGAAAGACCTGCGCGGCGTCCCCGAAGGACACGTCAATCCCGCGAAGCTCGACCTCCGAGCCGTCGCTCAGCCGGGTTGGCGCCTCGACGAAGAAATCCAGCAGCGTCGGCTCGATCCCGCCGCCAGCCACCAGCATGTAGCCCCCCGCCCCGAGCCCTGTGAGTAGGGACTCGGTGACGAACGATGTAAGCATCGCGGCCACTGTCGCATCCACAGCATTGCCGCCTTCGCGAAGCGCTCTTGCACCCGCCTGGGCGGTGAGCGGGTGCCCGGCCGCAACAACCCCTGTCTCAGCTTCGCTCATGGCAGAGCGATACCACAGTGGTAGCCGTGATGCTCGACTCGTGCTGTCGGCGGCATTGGTTGTAGATGTACACCAGTGTCTGTAAAGTCTCTACTCATGACCGTACAGGCTGATTCGTCAGCTGACCAGGTTTCTCATATGAGGGTGCCAGACTTCTTCATCGTCGGCACGCCCAAGACCGGCACAACCGCTCTGCATGCGATGCTCAGAACGCATCCGCAGATTTTTATGCCGAAAACCAAGGAGCCACAGTATCTGGCAAGCGACATGCGGCCCCTGTCAAAGCATGAAAACGCGTCACGCGAGATCTGGTGCCCGAAGACGCTCCCGGCCTATCTCGCGCTGTTCAGCAATGCCACAGCGGAGCAGCGGGCCGGGGAGGCGACACCGACATATCTCTGGTCTCGCACCGCTGCGGACAGAATTGCTGAGCTGCAGCCAAACGCGCGAATCATCGCCATCCTGCGAGAGCCCGCTAGCTTTCTTCGCTCGCTGCACCTAGCGTTCCTCGGCGGTGGCAATGAGGCAGAGCGTGACCTGGAGAAGGCGATGTCGCTCGAGCCCGCAAGACGCGCGGGCAAAGATATCCCTCGTAGTTCACATCGACCGCAGCTGCTCCAATATTCAGAGCACGTGCGATACGTGGAGCAACTTAGTCGCTATCGCGCTCGCTTCTCGCCGGAGCAGATGCTCATCCTCATTTACGATGATTTTCGTGCCGATAACGAGGCGACGCTAAGCCAGGTACTGCAGTTTCTCGAGGTGGAAGATAACTCAGCGATCGCTGTCAAATGGGTGAACGTGTCGCAGCAGTCGGTGCACTCACGGCGGGGGCGTAATCTGATGAATTCGATATCCAGAGGACGTGGTCCGCTGGCGCGGTCAACAAAGGTGACTGTCAAAGCCGTCACGACAGTACCTGTGCGACGCGCTGTGCGCAAAGGCGTGGATCAGATCTCACGACATCGCTTCATGAGCGCCGACGTGCTGCCTCCCGCAGAGAGCTTCATGCACGAGTTGCGCGTTCGCTTCAAGCCAGAGGTCGAAGCCCTGAGCGATTATCTGAGTCGCGACCTAGTGACGCTGTGGGGCTATGACAAGCTCGGTGACACCCCGCAGGGCGTCGGCGCCAGCTAGAGATTAGGCAGGAACTCGGGGACCTCGAGTTCGTCCACTGCCAGGCCGCCGCGACGCGACTCCCGGGCTGGCCGCGCGGGGGCGCCACGCTGGGCTCTCACCTCGCCGGCTGGCTCGGTGAAGCTTTGGACGCTCTTGCGCCGACCCTGATCGCCGTAGCCGGTGGCGACCACGGTAACCCACACCTGGTCATCGAGCTTCTCGTCGACCATCGCGCCGAAGATGATGTTGGCGTCCGGGTGAGCTGCCTCAGAGACTGACTTGGCGGCCTCGTTGACCTCCCACAGCGAGAGGTTGGCTCCACCCGTGATCGACAGCAGGATCGACCGGGCACCCTCCATCGATGTTTCGAGCAGCGGCGAGGAGACGGCCTGGATGGCGGCCTCGGTCGCGCGATTCTCGCCCACGCCCATCCCGATGCCGAGCAGCGCGTTGCCAGCCTCGCTCATGATCGTGCGCACATCGGCGAAGTCCAGATTGATCAAGCCTGGGAGCGTCACGAGATCGGAGATTCCTTGAACGCCCTGGCGAAGCACGTCATCGGCTACGCGGAACGCCTCGACCATCGCCGTCTGCTTGTCGAGGACCGCGAGCAACCTGTTGTTGGGGACCACGATCAGTGTGTCCACCTCCGCGGCCAGTGCGGCCACGCCGCGCTCGGCCTGCTCGCTGCGACGGGTGCCCTCGAAACCGAATGGCTTGGTGACGATCGCAACGGTAAGCGCGCCGATTTCGCGTGAGATTCGCGCGATGATCGGTGCCGCGCCCGTCCCGGTGCCACCTCCGGCGCCAGCCGTGATGAAGATCATGTCCGAGCCCTTCAGCAGCGCCTTGACGCGATCGTAGTCCTCCATCGCGGCGCCGCGCCCGACGTTCGCGTCCGACCCCGAGCCAAGCCCACGGGTCAGCTCCGCGCCAATGTGTAGCGTGATGTCAGCGGTCGACTGCTGCAGTGACTGCACGTCTGTGTTGACGGCTACGAACTCGATGCCCTCGACTTCCGCCTCGACCATGCGGTTAACCGCGTTGACACCGGCGCCACCGACTCCCACGACCCGAATCACCGGCTGCCCAACGTTTGCGGGGCTGCTCGTAGCAGCCGGATAGCCATGGGCGTAATCGTCCATCACCGCTCGCCCAGCGGCCGGCCGGTCCATCATGTTCTCGGGTATCTCCGAGGAGAAAGCGTGGCGCAGGCGCTCTCGCGGCGAGGCGACGTGCACGTCCTCTGGGGGCGCCTGTGGCGAGACAGCCAGGGCGGGATGAGGCAGACCGCTCTCACGTGGATGCGTCGGCGTCGGCGGCGCGCCTGTGGGCTCACCCGAAGGCTGTGATGCGCGCGGGTCCTCAAGCGACTGAGAGCCATCCTCGGAGTCTTCGGTCTTACGGAAGAGCGCTGCCAGCGGCCCTTCACGCATGCTCGCGCGTTTAGGATTGGCCATTGGTTAGTACCTCCTGCGCGAGTTGTCTGTAGGACTGGGCGGCCACGCCATCGGGCTCGTACTTGAGGACCGACATGCCCTTCACGGGAGCCTCGGCGAAGCGCACCGTCTTGCGGATGCGGGAGGCGAACACGCGGTCGCCGAAGTTTTCCTCGAGGATCTCGATCGCCTCCTTTGCGTGGATTGTGCGCGAATCCACCAACGTCGGCAGGATACCCTCGATGTCAACGCCTGGATTGAGGTTCTCGCGGATCATCGCGAGCGTGTTCTGGAGCTGGATGAGCCCACGCATCGACAGATACTCGCACTGCACGGGGACGATCACCTTGTCGGCGGCTGTCAGCGCGTTGATCGTGAGCAGCCCAAGACTGGGCGGCGTGTCGATGCAGATGAAGTCGTAGTCGTCGAGGATCGGTTCGAAGGCCTTTTGCAATGAGCGCTCGCGGCCGATCATCGTTGACATCGCGATCTCCGCGCCGGCGAGGTCGATCGACGCGCACGCTACATCGATCTCGCGCTTGCGCACCACCTCGCGGATCGACACTTTGTGTACGAGCACGTCGTACATCGATTTCTCCAGGGTGTCCGGGTCGATCCCCTGGGACATCGTCAGGTTGCCCTGTGGGTCCATGTCCACGCACAGCACCCTGTGGCCCTCCTCCGCGAACGCGGCGGCCAGATTGAGCGTCGTCGTCGTCTTGGCCACGCCGCCCTTCTGATTGGCGAATGCGATGACCTTAGCCTTGCCTTTCACGGTAGCTCCGATACTCGATTGCCGGAAAGCTGTCCGGTGGGTATTCGCATGCCAACGGACGATTCCTGCATGGGAACTACGATCGGGACATGGCTGTTAGCAAGGCAACTGGCCCGCCGCCGCTGTGGGAGCGACTGGCGAACAAGCGGGTGCTGGTGTGCGTGGGTGCGGGCGGTGTCGGCAAGACGACAACCGCGGCCGCGCTGGCGTTGGGGCTGGCGATGCGCGGACGCAAGGTTGCGGTGGTCACGATCGACCCGGCCAAGCGACTGGCCTCTGCGCTGGGACTGACCGAGTTGCCGTCGGAGCCACAACGGGTCAACGCCGAGCTGTTCGCTGAGCAGGGCATAGCGATTCAGGGCAACGGTGAGCTGTGGGCGATGATGCTTGATGCCAAGCGAACGTTCGACGAGCTCGTCGGGCGCCTGGCGCCAGATGAGCGCGCGCTGGAGGAGATCCTGGCCAATCCCGTCTATCGAGAGCTGTCCACAGCGGTCGCAGGCTCACACGAGCTGAGCGCGATCACCAAGTTGTACGAGCTGCACGAGGAGCATGACTTCGATGCGATCGTGCTCGATACGCCCCCGTCACGCAACGCACTGGACTTCCTGGATGCGCCAGGCCGGATGCTGGGCTTCCTGGAAGGCAGGGCGCTCCAGGTGTTCCTTGCGCCAGGTGGGCTGACGGCGCGCCTGTTCGGACGAGGCACAGCGCTCGTGTTTGCGATCTTCGCACGCGTTACCGGCGTCGACATGCTCGGCGAGCTATCGAGCTTCTTCCGCTCGCTGACGGGTGTGATCGAGGGCTTCGGCGAGCGCACGCGTGGCGTGGCAGCACTACTACGCGCGCAACAAACCAGCTTCCTGATCGTCACCTCGCCCGAGCTGGAGCCAGCTCGCGAGGCTCAGTTTCTAATCGACAAGCTAGCGGCGACGGGGATGAGAGCCGATGAGCTCATTGTCAACCGTGTGCACACCCAGGAGCTGCATGGACTCCGCGCGTCGGAGCTCGCGGAGCTGCTTGCGGGCGCTCTCGGCGAGCCCCTGGCCGGTCGGGTGGCAGCCAACCTGGCTGACTTCGACGTCCTTGCGCGACGCGATCTGGCAACGATCGCCAGCCTGTCTGAAGCACCGGGTGGGCGTCACCCGATCGTCGTTCCGCGTCTAGATGAAGACGTCCACGATCTCCGGGGCCTGGCTCGGATCGCGGAGCATCTCTTCGATTGAGTCCTCCGGGAGCACCGTTTGCTCCTCGGGCTCTGTGAGCTCGGACGCGCTCGTCAGTAGGAGCTCATCCGCCAGGCCGATCAGGTCGGGATTGAGATGGCCGCAGATGATGTCTCGTAGCAGCGCTCGCAGATGGTCGGCAATGTCCCCACACAACGTCTCTGCGCCAGCATGCTCGACTGCGGCTCCCGCGAGGAAGGATCGCTCCAACGCGAGCGCTTGGCCGGTTCGCTCGATCAGCTCGTCGCGACGATCGGGGGTGGCGCACAGCGCGGCAAGGCGCCGGCTCAAGAGACCGCTGGCGGCCTCAGGCTCTAGCAGCGCGCGCAGGGCGAGCAGATGGTCGGTGAGCGCCTCGTAGGGACTGTTGCGCTCGCAGCCCATCTCAAAGCGTGAGAGCGCCCACGCAAGCTCGTTGGCGTGAGGGGCTCGCCGCGAGACGAGGCTGCAGAAGGCGCGCAGCTCGTCCTCCTGCTCAGGCGTGACCACGAGCATTCCGTGAGGTCGCCCGCCGCCGCCCAACGGCAGGGGATTCCACACGCCGCTGCCGACACGAGCCCATGCGAGCATTCCCAGCGTGACGCGGCCGTCGCCGAAGAGGCGAAGCGCACGCTCGAGATCCTTCAACACCTCGGCCCCCTCGACCCGGGCTAGGGCATGATCTTGCTGCTCGACCGCGAGCACCACAACGAGGTGGCGACCATCGCCCTCAGTTGGAGCGAGCGCACCGGCTGGGAGCCCCTCGAGCGCATGCGGCTGCGCGATGGTCAGCCCTTTGGTCAGCGCCAGCTCCGCCGATGTGATCGTTAGGCCATGCAGCGTTGCCACCAGCGTCGTCATCTCGCTGCTGGCGCTCAGCGCCGTGCGCTCGAGCCTCGCAAGCGCCGCCTCGAGGCGCTCGGGGCGTAGCAGGAAGTCAGTTTGCTCGGCGAAGACATCGCCCAATAGCTCGGCAAGCGATGCGCTCACGCGAGTCCGCGTGGACATCCGCGTACAGTCCACGCCGGCGCTGACCATGTAGCGATCCAGTCCGTCGAGCTCCGCAAGCAGCCTGGCGGCCTCTGCATGTGAGGGCAAGCGTTCGAGCGTTGACAGGCGTTCGTCGATGAACTGGGCTGTCAGCGGTCGGTAGCAGTACAGCGTTGGCCCCGCCGATCCTCGGCGCCTGCTCTGCTGCTCGAGCTCGAATGGCACCTCAGCGCCGTTTAGGACCTCAGCGTGCAGCTGCGCAGCGACCGCTTCGATGTGCTGAGTTAGCGCTGTGTGCAGTGGTAGTGAACGCATCTCGGCGGAGTTCGCGCTCACCGACCGCCCTCCTGCCGGGCGCACCGCGTCTTGCAGCATCCGATCCATCTGAGCGCTTGGGGCAACCGGTAACATCCATGTAACGATGGATGTGGCGATTGGCGTGATGTTTGCAGGCGACCCAACCGCGCGCGCTACGTGGTCTGGTACTCCTAGTGGAATCGTCAGCGGACTCAAGGAGTTGGGGGTTGACGTTCATGGCATCAACGTGGATGCACCCCGACAGACCTCACGGTGGTTCTCGCTGATTGCTGGCAGCATGATGATCGCATCAGTTGCGCGCGCACGCTTGCCCCTTAATCCACGCGAAATCCGCCGCGTCGGCATAATCACTCCTGCTGTTGCAGCGATGCGCTCGGCGGTCGCCCGCCGGCGACTGAGCGCTTGCGCCCACCTCGACGGTCTGATTCAAATAGGCACTGGCTACTCAGTGACGACGAACGTGCCGCTCGTGACCTTTGAGGATATGACAAGCGTGCAGGCGCGCGATGCGGATTACACAGCATGGCGTGCAATGCCGCCCCGAGCAGTCGCAGCGCGCCTGGCACGCCAGCGCAATATCTACCAACGTGCACGAGGCTGCTGTGCGAGTACTCACTGGGCGGCGAAATCACTTATCTCGGATTACGATGTCCCGCTGGAAAAGGTGCACGTGGCAGGCATTGGACGCAACTTCGAGCCATTCGAGACGGTTTCTCACAACTGGAGCACGCCGCGTTTTCTGTTTGTTGGACGTGACTGGGAGCGCAAGAATGGAGCGCGTGTGGTGGCTGCATTTTCTCGTCTTCGAGCCGAAGTGCCGGAGGCCAGGCTTGACATCGTCGGGGCGCATCCCCCTTTGACTGCCGACGGGCTCGTCGGACACGGCGTGTTGCGACTTACCAACGGCGAGGATCGCGCTCGCCTGAGCGACCTATTCGCTAATGCCACCTGTTTTGTAATGCCATCGCTGCACGAGCCAGCCGGTCTTGCCTATGTGGAGGCCTCGGCTTGGGGGATCGCCAGCATTGCTACGTCTCAAGGCGGGGGCGCCGAGCTTGTGGGTGATGGTGGGCTTGTCGTCGACCCACGGAGTGATGAGGAGCTGTTGAGCGCGATGCGACAGCTATGCGACCCTGCTACAGCAGCGCGACTCGGCCGGATTGCACAGCAACGCTCGCAGCTGTTTACCTCCCGGTCAATGGCGGGCCGGTTGCTGCGCGCGCTCAACCTGCCGTCTGTACAGACGGACCAGCTGCCCGCGTTTTTGTGAGTAGATCGATGCCCGCCCCAAGAACGCCAGATTTCTTTATCGTCGGCTCACCTAAGACTGGGACGACCGCGCTGTATGAGATGCTCAGAGAGCATCCACAGATCTACATGCCGGACCTCAAGGAGCCGCATTTTCTGGCGGAGGATTTGAAGCCTCGCGCAAAGTTCGCGGGGGATCGCAAAGAGGCGCTTCTCCCGCAGACACTCGAGAGATACCTGGCACTGTTTGATGATGCCGCGCCGGACCAGCGCGCTGGCGAGGCCTCGACGTTCTATCTGTGGTCGCGCACAGCGGCGGACAGCATCGCCGATTTGCAACCACAAGCGCGCGTAATTGCGATCCTGCGAGATCCCGCTAGCTTCCTTTACTCCTTGCATCTTTTGTTTATGCGCTGGGGTGTCGAGGAGGAGGGCGACCTGCGCAAGGCGATTTCACTCGAAAGCTCCAGACGCGAAGGTAAGAGCATCCCCCACCGCTCTCACCGTCCGCAGCTGCTGCAGTATGCCGATCACGTCTGCTACGTCGAGCAGCTACGTCGCTACCATGCACGGCTTCAGGCGGACCAGATCCTCGTACTGATCTACGAGGATTTCCGTCGTGACAACGAGGCAACAGTGCGGAGCGTGCTGCGGTTTCTCGATGCCGATGATCGATCCCTGATCCGCGTGGTCAACACGAACGTGACCACGCGTACCCAGCGCTCGCCCCGGGCCAGATATTTCCTTGAGTCAGTGGTAAAAGGTCGGAGCCCGATCGCGCGATCGGCTCGAAATACGCTCAGGAGAATCACGCCACAGCGCATGCGGCGTGGTTCGCTGCAGGCGTTCCGAGACCACGTCGTGAACGCCGCCGCGCCACCACCCGATGAGAGCGTTATGAACGAGCTGCGTGAGCGCTTCAAGCCAGAGGTGGTGGCTACCAGCGAGTATCTAGGTCGTGACCTAGTTCGCCTCTGGGGCTATGACAAAATCGGTTGAGGTTGAGGCGTGGTAGCCCGCTAGACGGATGCGAGCGCTGACTGGCCGATCGTCGTTTGGCCAGAAGCATCGGCGCACTCCTGGCCCAACCAGTCTTCGCCGTAGGCGCGCATGTCATCGATGATCGGCAGCAGCGCGCGCCCCTTGTCGGTCAGCGCGTACTCGACGCGTGGCGGCACCTCGGGAAATGTGTGGCGCTCGACGATCCCCTGCTCCTCCAGCGCGCGCAGCCGCAGCGACAGCGTACGCGGACTGATCCCAGCAAGCGAGCGTTCCAACTCACAGAAGCGCGAGCGACCCTCCGCGAGGTCTCGCACCAGCAGCAGCGTCCACTTTCCGCACACGATTTCAGCGGTCATGCACACTGGACACGTTTCATCCAAGGCCATTACAGCCTTTACTTTACCAACTGAAGTGAGCGGCGCGGCTGTGAGAGACTTACCATTGCCACAGGCTGTATAGCCATGGCTATACAGCTCGCCTACGGTAGGTATTGCTCTTGGTGCTCCTGGTGCTCCGGTACTCGCTGCGTCGAGGAATCAGGCGGCGTTGAGCGATGGCTTGGAGCTAGCGGCGTCGCGGTTTGCCTCCGCGGCGGCAACATCGTCCATGGTCGTGCCTCTGCGCCCGTCGGACTGCATCAGCAGCTTGAAGTCGTGCGGGCTGGAAGCCACGCGCATGGCGTCCTCGAAGGTCACGCGTCCGGCCTTGACGTGGCCGAACAGAGCCTGATCGAAGGTCTGCATGCCGTAGTAGCCGCCGCTGGTAATCACCTCGACCAGCTTTCCCGTCTGCGCGGGGTCGACGATCATGTCGCGTACGCGGCCGGTCATGCGCAGGATCTCGCAGACCGCCACGCGCCCGCCCTCAGCGCCGGGCACCAGCCGCTGCGAGATGACCCCCTTGATCGTGCCGGCGATCATGCTGCGCGCCTGCGCATGCTGGTGGGGCGGGAAGAAGTCGAGCATGCGGTTGATCGACTCGGTGGCGTCGACTGTGTGGATGGTGGACAGCACAAGATGCCCGGTCTCGGCGGCGGACAGCGCCGTCTGGACCGTCTCCTCATCGCGCATCTCGCCGACGAGGATCACATCGGGGTCCTGGCGCAGCACCCGTCTCAGAGCGCGCTTGAACGAGGCGGTGTCCATGCCGACCTCGCGCTGGTTGATCACGCTGCGCACATCGCTGTGGACAAACTCAATGGGGTCCTCAATGGTGACGATGTGCTTGCTCATGGTGTGGTTGATGTGATCGATCATCGCGGCAAGGGTTGTCGACTTACCCGATCCGGTGGTCCCGGTGAGCAGCACGATGCCGCGCTCCTCCTCAGCCAGTTCCCGCACGACCGGCGGCAGCGCGAGTTCCTCGATCGTGCTGATGTGATGGGGGATCGCGCGGCAGGCCATGGAGATCACGCCGCGCTGCAGGAACGCGTTGATCCTGTAGCGCGCCACGTCGCGGATTTCGTAGGAGAAGTCGACCTCGTGCTCGCGAGCAAACTCCGCCAGCTTTGCCTCGTCGCTCAGCAGCGCCTTGAGCGCACCCTCGGTGTCCTCGGCGCTGAGCGGCTGCACGCTCTCATCGAGCGTTAGCTCGCCATGCACGCGGTACAACGGCGCCGAGCCGACCTTGAGGTGCAGATCCGACCCCTCTTTGGCGACGAGCTCACGCAGCGCAGGCATGACGTCGAACATGCCCTCCTGATCGGCAGCCTGCCCCAACGCCTTGAGCGCCGCCGGGCGCGTTGGACGATTCCCCCGCTGACGAGCGTACAACCCGATCCCCCTGACGGGCGGATCGGGTTGGCTGACAAGGACGCAGGCGGACGCACACGAGCGATCGAGGACGCCGTCAGGCGACCCGAGGCGCCCGTCAGGTCAGGCTACGTCGCGGAGCTTTTGCGCCTCTGCTAGCGACTGCAGCTTCTTCAACGACTGGTTCTCAATCTGGCGGATGCGCTCGCGGGTAACGTTGAACGTGCGCCCGACCTCGTCGAGCGTGCGGGGGTGCTCGCCACCGAGCCCGTAGCGCAGCTCGAGCACGCGCCGTTCGCGGTAGGAGAGGTTCTCGAGCGCCTCGCGCAGCGCCTCCTTGGTGAGGATCTCCGCGGCGCGCTCGTAGGGAGACTCGGCGCGCTCATCTGCGATGAACTGTCCGAACTCGGACTCCTCCTCATCGCCGACTGGCTTCTCCAGCGAGACAGGCGCCTGCGCAGAGCGCTTGATCGAGTCGACCTCCTCGGGGTCGATGCCCGTCACCTCCGCGATCTCATCGGCCGTGGGCTCGCGTCCAAGCTCCGTCACGAGCTTGCGCTCAGCGCGACCGATCTTGTTGAGCTTCTCGACCACATGCACGGGAATGCGAATCGTGCGGGCCTTGTCGGCAAGCGCCCTGGCGATCGCCTGGCGGATCCACCAGGTTGCATATGTGGAGAACTTGAAGCCCTTGCGGTAGTCGAACTTCTCGGCAGCCCTGACGAGGCCGAGCGTGCCCTCCTGGATCAGGTCGAGGAACGGCAGGCCCTGATTGCGGTAGTTCTTGGCGATCGATACGACCAGGCGCAGGTTGGACTCGACCATCTTCTGCTTGGCGTCGAGGTCACCGCGCTCGATCCGCTTAGCGAGATCGACCTCCTCTTGCGCTGTCAGCAGGCGGACCTTGCCGATGTCCTTGAGGAACAGCTGCAACGAGTCGGTGGTCATGTCCGGCTTAAGGTCCAGCGCGGTTTTAGCTTTGCGCCGGCCCCGCTTGTCTGGTGCACGCTCGACCTGAGAGGCGGCGGCGATCGCCGGGTCGATCTCCTCGACAAGCTCGATCTCTGACTTCTCGAAGAACCCGTGGAGCTCTTCGACGTCCGACTCGTCCAGATCGAGCTCGGACACAGCCTTGGTTATCTCCGCGTAGGAGAGAACCCCGACTTGCTGGCCCCTTGCGACCAGCCCCTTGACCTCATCCAACTCCTGAAGCTCGACTACTGACATTCGTGTTTCCATTTCTTCCGTCGATCGACAACCCGAATGCGAGAGGGCCCCGCGCAGGTTTACGGCTGAGAACAACTACTCCGTCGGACATACGGCTACAGCCCTGCCGACGTTACAGATCCAGTCGGTACTGCACGCTCCCATGCTAACGCGTCGGGGTCGATGTTAGAGCGTTTGCTGATCAGCTCGAACGGTCATGTTAAGCAATGATGTGCACATGAGCACCCCTAAAAAGAGCAATCCGCCGAAGGGCCAGGGGGTATTGTCGAACCTTCCGCGCACCCGTCCGCAGCGATCCAGCCCACGCCGGGCCGCCGCACGTCAGGCGACTGCCGCGGCCAGCGCCGCCCGCACGCCGCCCGCTCGCGCAAACGGCCGAGCATCGACGGAGCGCGAGCGTGTGCCCCGGCAGGGGTTCGAGTGCGAGGGCGAGCGCGCGAACGGGCCCGTGCAGCCGCCCGGTGGCGCGGAGCTGGTGGCGGGCGCCGCCGAGATCATTGGCGAGCTGGCCAAAGCGGGGTTCTCGACGGGCGAGCGCCTGCTCAAGGATGTGCTCTCGCGCCTGCCGCTCTCCTGAGCTCGCTGTATACTGCCGGCCACGCCGAGCTGCTCACGACCCAGGTCGGGGCAGACGGGGGACCCAATGCGGATCGAGTCGATCCGCTGGGGCGAATCGGCCCGTTGGGGCCGTAGCGCCGCAGAAGCATGCCGCGCGAGCCCGTCAGCTGACCCCGTAGGCGCGAACGCCAATGTCAGTCAACGTGAAGACACCTAAGCTCCCGCTCGCGCTGCTCGCTGCGATGACGTTGCTGACCGCTAGCGCTACTGGTGCTGCGGCTAGCACCGGCGGCTCGGTGGCGCCGGCCAAGTCGCCCCCGACAGTCCATCCGAGCGGTATTGCGACGTGGTTCGGACCCGGCTTCTATGGCAAGCAGACCGCTTGTGGGCAAATGCTGACTCCCGCTGTGGTGGGCGTTGCCAACCGCACACTTCCGTGCGGCACGCTCGTGAGCGTCACCTACCAGGGCCATAGCCTGACCGTTCCAGTGCTCGACCGCGGCCCTTATAGCCATGGCGCGGATTGGGATCTGACCGCTGGCGCAGCGCAGGCACTTGGCATCACAGAGACGGTTCGGATCGGCACTCACATAGTCGGCAAAGCCACCAACACCCCCGAACTGGGTTTGCCGCCAGGGTCGTCGAACGCCGCGCTCGCAGGCGGCGCACTCGCAGGCTGAGAGCTCAGGCGGACTCGTCAACCGGGGCAGGATGAGCGACTGACGCGCGGACAGCGGAGCGGTCTGAGTACAGCCCCACATCCGCACGCGCGGCCAGCCCTGCAGCGTCCGTTCCATCCTCGGGACAAGCGGCGATCCCGATCGCTACCTCGAGCGCCGATGCGCGCTCCTCAGCACAGGAAGCCACCGCAAGCACGATGCGCTCGGCAAGCTCGTGTGCGCCGCTTCGATCGGTTCCCGCAGCCAGTAGCCAGTATCTACCGGGTCGCTCACGCGTGAGCGAGCCAGAGCCTGAGCGCGCTTCGAGCGTGCCACTGAGTACTTGCTCCAGAAGCTCGGCCAGCACCGCGAGCTCGTCGGGCAACTCGCCCCGATGCGCGCGTGTGATCTCGACGAGCTCGACCAGCAATACGGCAAATGGCAAGCGGTCACGTTCGAAGCGCTCCAGCTGACCGCCGATCAGTCCGATCCACGCCGCCGGGCCCTGCTCGCGCCGTTGGTCGCGAATCTCGATCTCGCCCCGGCGCACTTGCGGCGGCACTGGCGGCGACTCATCCCACGAGAGCGGGCGCTCGTCGACGATGACCGCCCGTGCGGGCGGCCCAGACGCAGGTGATGCGGGACGCACGCTTGGCGATGAGCTAGCGATCACAGCTTCGGTGTTATCGACCGCGGGCTCCGTTGCTGTTGGTGTGTCCCCGGCCGCTGCAAGCGCAGCGGCGCAAACATATGCGAGACGATCGGCCACGTCTCCGACTTGACGCGTCGAAGGCTCGCTCAGGTGATCCAGGAGCGCCTCCCAGAGAACACCGCGCAGCGACTCAACAGCCTCCACGAGCGCGGCAACGCCGAGGGCGCCGGTGATTGCGGCGATACGCCTCGCCGGCGCGGTGTCCTCGCGACCGGTCGCAGCGCCCTGCCCGGTCAGGCGCGCGAGCTCCACATCTGACTGCATTGCACGCAGCACCTGGGCACACAGCGACGGCGCCTCGAGCGCGAGCGCATCGAGTGGGACGGCACCGATCTCATCCAACGGACGCGAGCGAATTAGGTCAATGACCCAGCGCCTGGCGAGCTCCTCCGCGCATGCGAGAAGCGCATCGCCGGGCATATCGACAACTGGCCGTGCACGAGGATGCAGGTGGGTGTTGTGATCGTCTGACACGCACGTTGAATATCAGCAAGCGGGGACGCTGTCATTTCGATTCCTGTTGTTCGAGCTTCTTGAAGGTCTTTGCTTCGGCGGCTTCTTCCTTGGCGAATTGCTTGCGCGCTGCTTCTTCAGCCGCGCTTTCCTTCGGTTCGGAGCCCTTCTTTGATTTCTTCTTCCCCGACTTTGACTTGCCGCTACCCGAACCCTTCTTTTCTTTTCCCGATGTGCCTTTGCCCTTCTTGGTCTTTTTCGCGTCGGCTTTCGCTGCGGCTTCAGCCGCTTTCTTGGCCGCGGCTTGCAGCTTCTTGGTTTCCGCTATCGATGCGGCTTCCGCCTTGGCTTCACGCTTCTTGGCTTCGCGTTCGCTGGCTTCTTCTTCGCTGTTGTTGAGTCCTTCTTCTTCGGCTTCAGCGTGCTTGCCTCCAGCGCTCTTGCCTTTGCCGCTGTGGCCTGCCCCCTTCGATCCGCCACCACAGCCGGCAAGCGATCCGCCCAGCAGCGTCAGGATCAGGCACAGGAGCAGCATGCGACGGGCTGCGTTGCCGTCTTGGGGACCACTGCTGTGCTGCTCACATCGGTTCATCGCTGGGGATTCGCCTTTCCTAGCCGCTTTCGGTTGCGCTCGGTGGTTTGCTGTCTGCTTCTTCGGTCGCCTTGGCCTTGCTGGTCGCTTCCTGCAGCTTCTTGAATTCGGCCTTCAAGGTCGCTTCCCGCTTCTTGATGTTTTCTTCCGCCGTCTTTTCTTTCTGCTTGGCTTTCTTTGCGGCGGCCGCTTCGCGCTTCTTGGCCTTTGCTGTGGCGCGCGCTTCTATCTTCTTCGCTGTTTGTTCTGCGACTTCTTCCTGCTTGCTGGCTTCGATTGTTGACAGCAGTTCGCGATCCTTGGCGAGTTCGGCGGCTTCCTGCTGCTTGTCAGCAGCTTCTTCGCTGTGTTCGATCTGCGCTGCGCTCGGTTCCGCGTTCTTGGAGGTATTTTTCGAGGTGCCTCCACAGCCGACGATCGAGCCACAGCTGGCGATGGCGATGAGACAGAGGAGCGCTGTTCGCGCGCCGCCATCTGTACTCACTGTCCGCTGTGAACGCCGCTATACATCGCGGTTAGCCGGCCGGACATGGCAGGCAAGCTACCAGCCTGCGCGTTCAGGCTCAAGCTTGAAACGAGCGCTGTACATGCGCGGGGATAGCCTGGAGAGTCCGTGGGAGGACTGAAACCGACATGAAGAGCGGACGGATCGGCGCGGCGGGGGTCGCGATTCTTGCCGCGGGGCTCGCGAGCAGGCTGATCCGCGGTCGTCGGCCACGAGCGGATCGTGCGGTGAAGGCGCTGATCGTGGACCTCGGCGACTCCACCTCGCTCGACCGCGACACCGGCGCTGTGCGCTCAGTCCAGGAGGCAGATTTGATCATCGACGAGGCCGCGCTTGCGGAGATCTGGACTCCAGTGCACCTGGAGCGGCTCGCGCGCACCTACTGGCGGTTCCTCACGCGCGTGACCCTCGGGCTGATCCGCGTTTGCTATGACGAGCACGAGCGCTCGGTCGTGCTTGTGGCCCGGCCGTTGAAGCTGCTGACCTTTCAGGCACCCGAATACGAGATGGATCGCACGCGCGGGCTCGTGCGCTGGCGCATCGCGCGCGGCCTGCTGGTATCGCGACGGGGCCGCAGCGGCCGCGGCTACCTGCAGATAGACGTACGCAGGAGCCCTGGCGAGGACCCTGAGCACGCGCACCTGCACGTCGAGGTAGAGGTGGCCAACTTCTATCCCTCAATCGCCTCGCGGCTCAGCCGTCGGGTCTACAACGTGACCCAGTCTCGCATCCACGTGATCGTCACCTACGGGTTTCTTCGTTCGCTGGCACGCCTGGACCTGGCGGAGTCGCGCGTGGGACGTTTCAACGGCCCCTGACTCAGTAGCGCTCGCCGCCGACAGCGCGCAGCTTGGCGCGGTCATGCGTGGCCCTGATGCGCCGGATGGTCCCGGTTCGCGCGCGGGTGACGAGCGATTCGGTGGTGGCGCCTCCGGCGCTGGGGTAGCGCACTCCCTGCAGCATGTCGCCGTCGGTGATGCCGGTGGCGGAGAAGAAGATGTCCTCGCCAGAGACGAGGTCATCGCGGTCGAGCACGCGCTCGAGCTCATAGCCGGCCTCTAGAGCGGCCGCGCGCTCGGCTTGATCGCGCGGCCACAGCCGTCCCAGCAACTGGCCACCTAGACACTTGACGGCGGCGGCGGAGATCACGCCCTCGGGCGTGCCGCCGATTCCCCACAGCAGATCGACGGGCGCGCGCTCGGTGACGGCGAGCAGCGCAGCGGAGACGTCGCCGTGGGCGATCAGGCGCACACGTGCGCCGGCGGCGCGGATGGCGGCGATGCCCTCCTCGTGCCGGGGCCGATCAAGCACGACGACAATCACATCGCCGATGGGACAGCGTCGACGCTCGGCGAGGAGCTTGACGGTCTCACCAAGCGGGCGGTCGAGATCGAGCAGGTCGGCAATGTCGGGTGCGCCGGCCATCTTTTCCATGTAGACGCAGGGCCCTGGGTCAAACATGGTGCCGCGGGCGGACAGCGCGATCACGGCGAGCGCGCTGGGCATACCGTGCGCGGCCAGCGTGGTGCCCTCGAGCGGGTCCACAGCGATGTCGACCTGCGGTGGCGAGCCGTCACCGATCTGCTCGCCGTTGGCGAGCATCGGTGCCTCGTCCTTCTCGCCCTCGCCGATCACCACCACGCCGTCCATCTGCACCGACTGCAGCATGTAGTGCATCCCGTCCACGGCGGCCTGGTCGGCGGCCTCCTTGTCACCCATTCCGACGAGCGGCGCGGCTGCCAGGGCGGCGGCCTCGGTGACGCGCACGAGCTCCAGCGCGAGGTTGCGATCGGGTAGTTGCGGTGACAGTGGCGTGCTCAAGGGGGAGTCGGAAACCTATACCAGCGCCGCGGTCACTACGATCGTGGCGTGAGCGACCCCGCCCTGACCGTCGAGGCCCTTATCCCAGCGTCGCTGAGGGCTAGCGTCGCGGACAGGCTGGCGGCGGCTGGCGAGGCTGGCGTGGCCGAGCGTCTGCGTGGCGGCGACGCCACCCTGTGGGCGCCGGCGGGAACGCCGGAGGTTGCCAACCGCCTGGGCTGGCTGACGATCGCCGAGCGCATGCTCGCGGAGCTGGGGGCGCTCGAGCTGTTCGCCGCTGAGGCGCGCGACGGCGAAATCGAGGACATCGTGCTGCTGGGGATGGGCGGCTCCTCGTTGGCCCCGGAGGTGTTGCGTAGATCGTTTGCGGGAGACGACGATGGGCCACGGCTGCACGTGCTGGACTCGACTGACGCGGCCCGGATCCGCACGATCGAAGGTGCGGTGAACCTCGAGCACACGCTGTTCCTGGTGTCCTCGAAGTCGGGGGGCACGATTGAGCCGCTGTCGCTGTTCGCGCACTTCTTCTCGCTGCGAGATCACGGCAACCAGTTTGTCGCGATCACGGACCCAGGCTCGGGCCTGGAAGCGCTGGCGGGGAAGCATGGGTTCCTGCGAACGTTCGCGGGTGACCCGAACATCGGCGGACGCTACAGCGCGCTGTCGGCGTTTGGCATCGTCCCAGCGGCGTTGATGGGGATCGGCGTGCGCTCGCTGCTGGAGGGTGCGGCGGGCGCGTGGGAGACAGCCCTCGATGATGGCTCAGGTACTGCTTCGCAGGACGCGGGGGTGTGGCTGGGAGCGGCCCTGAGCGGCCTGGCGCGCGCGGGGCGCGACAAGCTCACGTTCGTGATCTCCGCGACGCTGCCAGGCCTGGGGCTGTGGCTCGAGCAGCTGGTGGCGGAGTCGACGGGCAAGCACGGCACGGGAATCCTGCCGGTTGCTGATGAGCCTCTGGGCGCGCCGGAGTCCTATGGCGAGGACCGCGTGTTCGCCTACCTGCCGGATCTGCGTATGCCCGACGCGGGCTTGGACGCGAGCGTGCAGGCATTGGCAGACGCAGGACATCCTGTGATCAGGATGCCGACGCACGGCCCGGCTGACCTGGGACGGCTGTTCCTGCTGTGGGAGCTGGCGGTAGCGGTCGCGGGCTGGGGTCTTGAGATAAACCCGTTCGATCAACCGAACGTGCAGCAGGCGAAGGACGCCACCAACCACGTTCTCGCCGACTACGAAGCCAAGCACGAGCTGCCGGTGGTCACCGACGCCGATGCGGCCGCGCTGTGCACGCTGCTGTTTGACGCGAAGCCGCCGGACTATGTGGCGATCATGGCCTACAGCGAGCCCTCGCCCGAGTTCGACGCCGCCGCGGAGGAGCTGCGCGCGAGCATCCGCGACGCGACGAAAGCGACGACGACGTTTGGCTATGGGCCGCGCTTCCTGCACTCGACGGGGCAGTTCCACAAGGGCGGCCCGAAGACGGGCCGTTTCCTGCAGCTGGTCCACGACGGACCGTCAGACGTGGAGATCCCGGGCGCGCCATATACGTTCACGACGCTCAAGAACGCTCAGGCGATCGGTGATCTGAACACGCTGCGCGAGCTGAAGCTGCCGGCCGAGCGCGTACGCCTGGAAGGTGAGGACCCCGTGGGCGCGCTGCGCGCCTTGACCGCGAAGCTCAAAAATCAAGAGAGCCGGCCGGACGCCGGATGAGGTGACTAGAACATGACGCAGATCGGATTCGTCGGGCTGGGCAAGATGGGCGGCAACATGGTGCACCGCATCCGCCGCGACTCCGAGCATGAGGTCGTGGCGTTCGACTTCGATGAGAAGGCGGTCAAGCAGGCCGTCAAGAACGGCGCTGCGGGAGCGAGCACGTTGAAGGATCTGGTCAAGCAGCTGCAGGCGCCGAGGATCGTGTGGATCATGGTGCCTGCGGGCAAGCCGACGCAGGAGACGGTGGACAAGCTTGCGAAGCTGCTGGACCGTGGCGACATGATCGTGGACGGCGGCAACTCGAAGTGGACGGATGACAAGCGCCGGGCGGCGGAACTGAAAGCGAGCGGCATCGACTACGTCGATGTTGGTACGAGCGGTGGCGTGTGGGGGCTGGAAGTGGGCTATTGCATGATGGTGGGCGGACCCCCGAAAGCGGTCAAGCGCCTGGCGCCGATCCTCGACGTGCTGGCGCCGGAGACCAACGAGCAGAGCGCGGCGGCGATCGGCCCGCGCGGTTGGCTGCGCTTTGGCGGATCCGGTGCTGGGCACTACGTGAAGATGGTCCACAACGGTGTCGAGTACGGCCTGATGCAGGCGTATGCGGAGGGCTTTGACGTATTCGACAAGTGCGAGTACGAGCTCGACAACGCCAAGATCGCGCACCTGTGGGGACAGGGCTCGGTGGTGCGCTCGTGGCTGTGCGAACTGGCGGCGCGCGCGTTTGAAGCCGACGGCAACGAGCTTGAAGCGATCGAGGGCTACACCGAGGATTCGGGCGAGGGGCGCTGGACGATCGAGGACGCCACGGCGCTGGACGTGCCCACGCCGGTGATCACAGCGTCGCTGTATGAGCGCTTTCGCTCACGTGGCAACGGCGACTTCGCCGACCGGGTGTTGGCGGCGCTGCGTAACCAGTTCGGCGGGCATGCGGTCAAGAGCGCGCCCGCCAAGGCGCCCAGCACCGCGGGCAAGCCAAGCGCTCGGCGCGGAGGCCGCTGAGCGTGGCGGTCACAGCTGGTCGTCCGACCGGCGAGCCGGAGCCGGAGAACCCGCTGACGGCGGGACTGGAGCGCTTGCCGGTGGCGCCGACGACACTTGTGATCTTCGGTGCCACGGGCGATCTGGCCCGGCGCAAACTACTGCCGGCGCTTTACAACCTGGCGCACGAGGGCGCCCTGCCTGAGCGCTTCCACTTGGTAGGCGTTTCGCGCAAAGAAAAAGAGAACGAGGACTATCGCGGCGAGTGCGAGCAGGCGATTCGGCGCTTCTCACGGCGCACGCCCGATGAGGCTGTCTTGACTAGCCTGCTGGACAACGTCCGCTACGTGCCTGGGACGTTCGACGAAGAGTCGGTGTACAGCGAGCTGGGCACGGTGCTCGATGAGTTCGAGCAGGAAGCGGGCGAGCCGCTGAACCGGGCGTTCTACCTGTCGACCGCGCCCAGCTTCTTCCCGGTGATCGTGGAGCGGCTGGGCAGCTCCAAGCTGGCCCAGCATGACAGCGGCGAGGTCCGCTTGATCATCGAGAAGCCCTTTGGCACGACGCTGGAGGAGGCGCGCGAGCTCAACCGCCGCGTGCTGGCGATCTTCGATGAGACCCAGGTGTATCGCATCGATCACTACCTGGGTAAGGAGACGGTGCAGAACATGCTGGCGTTCCGCTTCGCCAATGGCATGTTCGAGCCGTTGTGGAACCGCAACTACATCGACAGCGTTCAGATCACCGCCGCCGAGGACTTGGGCATTGGCTCGCGGGCTGATTACTACGACAGCTCAGGGGCGTTGCGCGACCTGATCCAGAACCACATGCTGCAATTGCTGTGCCATGTGGCGATGGAGCCCCCTGTGAACTTCACCGCCGAAGAGGTGCGCAACGAGAAGGTCAAGGTGCTGCAGGCGATCCCACAGCCAACCGCGGCGGAGATCCCGCAGATGTCGGTGCGTGCGCAGTATGGGCGGGGACACGCGGGCGGTGATGACGTGGCTGGCTACATGCAGGAGGAGGGCGTACCGGATGGCTCGACCACCGAGACCTACGCTGCGCTGCGTTTGGAAGTGGATAACTGGCGCTGGGCGGGCGTTCCGTTCTATCTGCGCACGGGCAAGCGCCTGGCGCGCAAGATCACCGAGATCGCGGTGACGTTGAAGCCGGTCCCCCACCTGGCGTTCAGCCAGGATGGCTCGTTGGGTGTGCAGCCCAACCAGCTAGTGCTGACACTCCAGCCCAACGAGGGCGTGTCGCTGCGGCTGGGAGCGAAGATCCCGGGCACGCGCATGAGCATCCGCCCGGTGAACATGGAGTTCCTCTACGGCACTGCGTTCCTGTCGCAGTCCCCGGAGGCCTACGAGCGCCTGATCACTGACGCGATGCGCGGCGACGCCACGCTGTTCACGCGTAACGACGAGGTCGAGGCGCAATGGCGGATCTGCGATCCGATCGTCAAAGCTTGGGCAAATGATGTGCGCCCACCCACCCCGCCGGTAGCGAGCTATGAAGCTGGCTCGCAGGGACCGGAGGAGGCTGATGAGCTGCTGCTCGAGGGCGATCGCTGGCGCGCGATCTGATGGCTGGCGGCGATGATCTGAGCAGCCGCAGCGACGCGGTCTGGAGCGAGCAGGGCACGACGCCGGACGCGATCGAAGCGGCGCTGCGCAAATTGCTGGTCGAGGTGCACGCGGAGAACGACGATTTCCTGCCGGCGCGCGTTTTGAACATGATCGCGTTCGTCGATCGCGAGTGGAGCGGGGAGATCGCCAACCGCCTGCGCGGGGTGGGTCGCTATCACGCCTCACGGCTGGTCGTGCTGTCCTATGAGCCCCACCGCAAGCAGCTGGACGCCCGCGTGATGATCGCCTCCGAAGGCGCGTCGGCGCCGGGTGAGCTGGCGCTGCTGCACGAGACGGTGGTGGTGGAGCTCGGTGACTGCCATCTCGACGACCTGCTGACGATCGCCGATCCGCTGGTCGTCACCGACCTGCCCACGCTGTTGTGGTCTCCGCATGGCCATCACGAGATCGTCGCCGAGTTGCTGGCGCTCTCGCAGGCTGTGCTGTTGGACTCGGTCGACGAGCCGGTCGCGAGCGAGGCGCTTGACCGCGCTTCGGAACTGAGCGAGCAGGCCTATGTGGTGGACCTGGCGTGGCTGCGCTCGACGCCGTGGCGGGAGCGCGTGGCGGCAACCTTCGACCCAGTTTGGCTGCGCCGCGAACTGGCCATGATCTCGAGTGTGACCGTGCGCCACCACCCCGAGTCGACGGTGGCCGCGATGCTCCTGGTCGGCTGGCTGGCTTCACGTCTGGGCTGGCAGACGGGATCGCTGGTGGCCGACGGCGACGCGCTCGTAGCATCCACCGACGCAGGTGGCCACAACGTGGCGGTGCGCCTGGAAGCTGCGCCCGAGTTGCAGGTGCCTGGCCTGGAGGGGCTGACGCTGGAGACTGAGTCGGGCATGCAGCTGGGCCTCAGCCGCGGCAAGGGCGGCCTGCGCGCCCACCAGCGCGACAGTCGCGGTGAGGAACGGGAATGGACAATCCTGGGAGCCTCACGCGGTGAGACGGGTGTGCTCGGTGAGGGCATCCGCCAGGCGCTGCTGCGTGACCCCACCTATGTGCCTGCGTTGGAGGCGGCGCGAGGCATGCTGGCGTGAGGCTGACCAGCTGCTCAGACGCGGAGACCGTCGCGCAGCGGGCGGCCGCGCACGTGGCACGCCAGCTACAGCATGCTTATGAGCAGCGGGGCGTGGCGCATCTCGCCCTGAGCGGGGGGACGAGCCCGGGGCGTATGTACGAGCTGCTGGGTGTGAAACGCGAAGATCTTGGCGGCGTGGAGGTGTGGTTCGCGGATGAGCGCTGCGTGGGAGCGGAGGATGAGCAGAGCAACTATCGGCTGGCCGCTGAGACCCTGCTGGCGGCAGCTGAGCTGCCCCCGGAGCGGGTGCACCGCATGGAGGGCGAGCTGGGTCCGCGCGAGGGCGCGCGCCGTTACGCTGAGGAGCTGGCACGACACACGGCGGATGCTGGCCAGAGCCCCCCGGCTGTGCCGGTGCTCGATGTGGTCGTGTTGGGGATCGGGCCAGATGGTCATGTGGCGTCGCTGTTTCCCGGCGCGTCCACGTTGCGGGCGGGTGAGGATGCGGTGTGCCTGGGCGTGAGCGACTCCCCGAAGCCTCCTCCCGAGCGGATCACGCTGAGCCTGGCGGTTCTGCGAGCCGCGCGTGAGTGCGTGCTACTGGCAACCGGCACGAGCAAGGCGGACGCGGTCAGTGCGATGCTGGGCGAGCCCAGCATCCACGTCCCGGCGAGCCTGCTCAGACGCGGGCGGCTGACGGTGATCGTGGACGACGCGGCTGCCCCCGCACCTATGGGAGGGTGATGATGCCAACGGATGGCGCCCCGGCAACCCGGGAGATCGTGCTGGTGCGCCACGCTGAGACGGAGTGGAGCCTCAGCGGCCAGCACACGGGGCGCACTGACATCCCGCTCACCGACCGCGGTCGCGAGGCAGCCGCCGCGCTGCGCGCACGGCTAAGCGCGGGGCATTTCGAGCTGGTGCTCGTCAGCCCGTCGGTGCGCGCACGAGAAACCTGTGAGCTGTGCGGGCTCGGTGGCGAGGCACAGGTGCGGGGCGATCTACTCGAGTGGGATTACGGTGACTATGAGGGATTGACCACGCCCGAGATCCACGAGCAGCGGCCCGATTGGGTGCTGTGGCGCGACGGCTGTCCGGGAGGCGAGAGTGCGGCGGACGTGGGCGCCCGCGCGGACCGCGTGATCGTTGAGGTGCTCGCTGCGGCGGGCAATGTGGCGGTGTTCTCGCACGGGCACATGCTGCGCGTGCTCGGTGCCCGCTGGATCGCCCTGGAAGCGGAGGGTGGAAGCCGCCTGGGCCTGTCCACGGGGAGCGTCTGTGTGCTGGGATATGAGCATGGCACACGGGTGATCGCTCGTTGGAATGAAACGAGCATGTAACGCTCACGTTGCTCGGCGGACTTTCGTTCTAGAGTGACGCAGCACGGTCGTTCCAGAGTGAGGCAGCACGACCAGCCATGGCAACCCGCGCGCTAGACACCACCCCCCTCTCCCCTGACGCCACGCAGATGTTGCTGGCGATGAGTGCGGCGCGCGAGCGGACGCTGGCACTGGTGGCGGGGCTCGACGAGCACCAGCTGGAGCGCGTGCATTCGCCGATCATGAGCCCGTTGGTGTGGGATCTCGGCCACATCGCCGCCTACGAGGATCTGTGGCTGGGGCACCGTTACGGTGAGCTGGCGCTGCTGCGTCCTGACCTGGCCGCTTTGTACGACGCGTTCGAGACCCCACGTGCGGTCCGCGGCGAGATCGAAGCGCTCGGCCCGGCGGATGCGAGGGCGTATATGGCGAGCGTCAGCGCGCGCGTCGCAGAGGTGATTGGCGAGCGTGGGATCGGCGATGGTGTGCTGTGCGAGATGGTGCTGCGCCACGAGCTCCAGCATTCTGAGACGATGCGCCAGACGATGGCGATCGCTGGCCTGCTGCCGACGGCGGAGCTGGTTAAGAGCGAGGCGCCGCTGGATGCACACGAGCAACCGGAGGGCTGGATCCAGGTCCCCGCGGGAGCGTTCACGATGGGCGCGTCGGTGGATGGCTTCGCTTATGACAATGAGCGTCCGCGCCACACCGTGGAGGTGTCGGCCTTCGCGATCGCTGCTCGCCCGGTAAGCAACGGGAGCTGGATGCGCTTCAGCGAGGGCGGCGGCTATGAGCGCCGCGAGTGGTGGTCGCGCGAGGGTTGGGCGTGGAAGGAGGAGCACGACATCACGCATCATCCGGCTGTGAGGTCCCGACACCCGGAGGCGCCGGTATGTCATGTCTCCTGGTTCGAGGCCGATGCCTTCGCGCGTGCCCATGGTGCGCGTTTGCCCACCGAGACGGAGTGGGAGAGGGCGGCGACCTGGACCCAGCAGACCCGCAAAGCGCTGGCGGGCGTTGGTCGGGTGTGGGAGTGGACAGCGTCTGAGTTCGACGGCTATCCGGGGTTCGCGCCGTACCCGTACAAGGAGTACTCGCAGGTGTTCTTCGGCAAGGGTCATCGCGTGTTGCGCGGCAGCTCGTGGGCGACCGACGCGCGTGTGGCCAACTTGACGTTTCGTAATTGGGATCTACCACTGCGCCGCCAGATCTTTGCGGGTGTGCGCCTGGCGAGGGAGGCGTAATGAACCCGTCCACACCACAGCAGGCGGCGATCCGTGTCGATTCGCATCTCGACGGCACGCACGAACGCTCGCTCGCTGACGACGTGCTCGATGGGCTCACACGCCCGTTCAAGGAGCTGCCGCCGAAGCATTTCTATGATGCGCGCGGCGCGGAGCTGTTCGACCGTATTTGCGAGCTGCCTGAGTACTACCAGACGCGTGCTGAGCGGGCGATCCTCGAACAGCGCGCGGAGGAGCTGGCGGAGCTGACGGGCGCGGTGGAGCTGGTGGAGTTGGGTTCAGGCACTGCGGCCAAGACGCGGGTGCTGCTGGATGCTTTGCAGGCCGCTGGGACACTCGAGCGCTACATCCCGGTCGATGTCACAGAGAGCATGGTGCGCGACTGCGCGGAGGAGCTTACGAGCGAGTACCCGGGGCTTTTGGTGCACGGCGTGATCGGCGATTTCGAGCGCCATCTGCACCATGTGCCGCCGGCGGCGGGGCCGCGGATCGTGGCGTTTCTGGGTGGCACGATCGGTAACTTCCCGCCGGGCAGCCGCCGTCGCGTGTTGCGTCAGATCGTTGGCATGCTGGGCCCTGAGGATCACCTGCTGATGGGCACTGACTTGGTCAAGGACCCGCGCGTGCTGGAGGCTGCATATGACGATGCGCAGGGTGTGACGGCGGAGTTCAACCGCAATGTTTTGCGTGTGCTCAACCGCGAGCTGCGAGCGGACTTCGACCCGGAGGACTTCGACCACGTGGCCTTGTTCGACCCGCAGAACGAGTGGATCGAGATGCGTCTGCGTGCGCGGCGCGAGCACACGACGTTAGTGCGCGACTTGAATCTGCCTGTGCACTTCGACGCGGGCGAGGAGCTGCGCACGGAGATCAGTGCGAAGTTCACGCATGAACGGCTGGGCAGTGACCTGGCGGCGGCTGGACTGGAGCTGGTGCGCTGGCTGACAGACCCGGACGAGCTGTTCGCGTTGACGCTGTCGCGACCGCGCGGATAGGCTGTCGAGCATGAACATCGAGGGTAGCTCAGCGCTCGTCTCGGGGGGCGCCTCAGGGCTCGGCGAGGCCACGGTGCGCGCATTGCATGAGCGCGGGGCGCTTGTGACGATCGCCGACGTCAACACCGAGAAGGGCGAGGCGCTGGCGGCGGAGCTGGGCCTGGAGTTCGTGGCGTGCGATGTGCGCGAGGAGGAGCAGGTTCAGGCCGCGGTCGAGCGGGCCGCCAGTGCCGACGGCGGCCTGCGCATTGCGCTGTCCTGTGCGGGCACTGGCTGGGCGCAGAAGCTGGCCGGCTCGAAGGGCCCTCACCCGCTGATGCCGTTCGAGGTGATCATCTCGATCAACCTGGTCGGGACGTTCAACCTCCTGCGCTTTGCAGCAAGCGCGATGATCGGCAACGAGCCGCTGCAGGACGGTGAGCGCGGCGTGTGTGTGAACACAGCTTCGATTGCGGCGTTCGACGGCCAGGTCGGTCAGATCGCCTACTCGGCGTCCAAGGGTGGGGTCGTCGGCATGACGCTGCCGGCGGCGCGTGATTTGGCGCAGTATGGGATTCGTGTCAACACGATCGCGCCGGGGCTGTTCGACACACCGCTGCTGGCGGCTCTGCCGGAGGAGGCCCGTCAGAAGCTCGGCGAGGGGGTTCCCTTTCCGGCGCGCCTGGGACTGCCTGCTGAGTACGCGCAGCTGGCGTGCCACATCGCGGAGAACCGCATGCTCAACGGCGAGACCATCCGTCTCGACGGCGCGCTGCGGATGCCACCGCGCTGAGCGCGCTAAGCGGGGGCGCCGGGCAGGCGCGCGAAGCGAAGCATCATCGAGCGATCGCCCAGCCCAGTGCCATGGCCGAGCGTGTCGAGCCGACCCACATCGCTGACGGACAGCGCGTGCTGGGTGGCGAGGTCCTCGTAGAAGTGGCGGGGCCTTGAGATGACTGGAAACCCTTGCCATTGACCCTGCTGTTCGTGGTGCTCCCCGAGGCTTACGTTGGCGTAGAAGATGCCGCTGTCGCTCAGCTGACGAGCGACGAGGCCCATGCAGGCATCGACGATCTCATCGCGCATGTGAAACAGCACGGAGAATGCCCAGGCGAAGTCGACATGGTCCTGGAGCTGCACCTGCGCGGGATCGTCGGCGTGAATCAGATGTGGGTGCTTGTGCTCCAAGCCGGCGTCGGCGAGCTCCTTGCGTCCTTCCTCGAGCACCTCTGCGCGCGCCTCGACGCCGGTGTAGTGACCGTCGTGTAGATAATCGATCAAAGGGATACCCCCGCGGAGCGTCCCGCAGCCGATGTCCAACAGCCGCGACTCGGGCTGTAGGCCATTGGCGATGAGGAACTCGAACTGGAAGCGTCGCTTCATCTCCCACAGCTGCGGGGGACCGACGAGCGCATGGCGATCGGCGGGTGAGCGCCGGGCTCCCAGTAGGTGGGCGCGCCGGCGTCCCGCTCTTAGCGCTCTTTTGATGACGCCGTGCATTCCCCGCTGGCCTGTGTTGCTGGGCTCGCCCGGCATGTGGCTGCTCAGCGCAGTCGTTCGACCAGCATCGCCATGCCCATGCCGCCGGCTACGCACATGGACTCGATGCCGTAGGTCCCGTCGAGCGTCTCCAGGTCGTTGAGCAGCGTGGTCATGATGCGCGCGCCGGTCATGCCGAAGGGGTGCCCCAGCGCGATTGCGCCGCCGAACGGGTTGAGCTTCTCATCGGGGATCCCGAGCTCGGCTTTGCACGGCACGATCTGCGCGGCGAACGCCTCGTTGATCTCGACCACGTCGATGTCGCTCATCGACATGCCGGTGTTCTTCAGCAGCTCCTGGATGGCTGGAATTGGCCCGACGCCCATGACCTCGGGGCGAATCGCGGCGACAGTCGAGGCGATGATCCGCGCACGTGGTTTGAAGCCGTCGGCTTTGGCCTTCTCGTCGCTCATGATCAGCAGCGCGGCAGCGCCGTCGTTGAGCGGGCAGGCGTTGCCGGCTGTGACGGTGCCGCCCTCCTTGAACACCGGTCGCAGGCCGGCGAGCGCCTCGATCGTCGTGCCCGGGCGGGGACCGTCGTCCTTGCTGACGACGGTCTCGGGCACGTCGATCTCGTTGCCTTCCTTGTCCACCTCTTTGTGAGCGGGAACGGTGACGGGGACGATTTCCTTGTCGAAATGCCCTGAGGCCTGGGCCGCAACAGCGCGCGTTTGGGAGATCAGTGCCCACTCGTCCTGGGCCTCGCGGCTGACTTTCCACTCGTCAGCCACGTTCTCGGCGGTCATGCCCATCTCGATGTAGACGTTGTAGAGCGAGCCCTCGGAGCCGTCGAGCTTGGGGTGCAGCTCAAACGGCGCGCCGGGCACGATGCGCGAGACTGCCTCGACGCCGGCGGCGATGTAGGTGTCACCCTCGCCCGTCTTGATCGCGTGGAAGGCCATGCGCGTGGTCTGCAGCGAGGAGGCACAGAAGCGGTTGACAGTACATCCGGGCACGTGGAAGTCGATGCCGGCGAGCAGTGTGGCCACGCGCCCGATGTTGGAGCCTGCCTCACGCTCGGGGTAGCCGCAGCCCATCATCACGTCGCCGATGGAGCGCTGGTCGAGCTGCGGGTTGCGCTCGATCAGGGTCTTCAGCGGGAGTGCGGCGAGGTCGTCGGCACGAACGGCCTTTAGCGAGCCCTTGACAGCACGTCCGATCGGTGTACGAATGGCGTCGACGATCACTGCTTCGGGCATCTGAGACTCTCTCCTTGGTCGGGTTGGCACGCTCGGGCTGGGTGCATGGTGGCGTGCTGTGAGGAATGATCCTATGCGATTGGGGGTGATTGGGTCTGAGGCAGCGGTGCAGAACCTGCCTCTGGCGACTGAGCTTGGCGCGCGCGCGAGCGACGCGATGGGCGGGCACGCAGCACGTTTCGTACACCGGAGCGAAAGCGGGTGCCATCAAGCATCCAGGAGAGCATCAGCTCCAGGCTCCCTCGCACTCGTCTCCCGTTAACCATGTCGGTCGCCCCAGATCGGTAATAGAGCATCCCCAGAGCACGCTTGCGTCGCCTGAAGCGTGCGCGCGCGGGCTCTGCTGCGAGCTGGGCGGCGAACTCATCTCTGCTGAGCAGAGCTTGGCCGCGGGCACCTCTGCGCTGGTTCTCGGCGAGCCGCAGCACGTTGCGATGGCGATCCCAGAACAGGTCGAGCTGCATCGAGCCGGCGCGCTTGCGGTAGTACACGAGCGGCTCGGGCAGGTTCATCACAACGCCCCGCTCAGCCATGCGACAGAACAGCTCGAACTCGTTGGCCGCGCCGTACTCAGCGGTGGAGTAACCACCCAGCGCGTCGAAGTCGGCGCGGGAGAAGAGGATCGATGAGTGAATCAGGAAGAACAGGCCGCCGCGCTGGCGCACAGCTTCGTAGTCACTCTCACTGGCGGGTCCCATTACCGCTGGTGAGATGACCTTCTTGGCGTCGTTGATGTTGTAGCCATGGCTGCCAAGCAAGGCAATCGGCCGCTCCCCTTTCCAGTCACGGATGAAGCTGAGCTGGCGCTCGAGCTTGGTGGGGGCCCAGATGTCATCTGAGTCGCAGATTGCGATCCAGTCCCCGCGTGCGGCGGCGATCCCGGTGTTGCGCGCGGCGGCGTCGCCTGAGTTGGACTGGAGCCTGACGTAGCGCACCACCACACCGCGCGCTTGATCGGCGGCGAAGTCGTGTACGAACCGCTCGACGTTGTCGGTGGAGGCGTCGTCAGACACCACGATCTCAGCTGGCTGTAGCGTCTGGTTGACGATCGAAGCAAGCGCATCGCCGATGCGCGCCACGTCGTTGTAGGTGGGAACGACTACGGAGAGCCGTTCAGCTGAGACTGTCATAGCCCCACAGTGTCACGAGATCCCGCCCCAGATACTCACTCAAGGCTTCTACCTCTCCCTTGAAGCGACGACGCAGCTCGAGCATCAGGTCGCGATCGGGTGCTCGCGGGCTTCCGAACAGGAGTCGATTGCGGATCGCAACGGCGGACTGGCGACTGAGCTGCTTGGGCGCGAGCGTCTTGGCGGCGCCCTGTACGGCTCTTGGTAGCGGTCCGTCACCAGCGGCTAGCGCGTGCACCAGCGAGTGCAGTGCCTGCGAGCGGACCCGCACGGTGGGGTTGGCTTCTTTGACCTTGAGCGGGTGCGTGTCGTCCACTTCCAGAAAGCGCTGCACCTTGCGAACGGTCGCTTCGTTGTCGCTGCGATAGTCATCGTAGATGAGCACAAGTACCTGCTCTGGTGGGAACACAGCGTGATAACGGCGCAACTGCTCGACGTAGCGCACGTAGTCTGAATAGAACGTCCCCTCAGGTCCCCAAAATGCGTTGGTGGGTAGATGCCTGCCCTGACGCCTTTCGTCCTCGAGCGAGATGGCGGTGCGTAGATCGCTCTCGGGCTCGATGTAGATCTGCACGAGCTGCAGATGCAGCGAGTGCAGGAAGCTGGCGGGCTCTCGCAGGATGGCGATGATGCGGGCGGCGGGCTGCACCTGTGCGATGCGCTCAGCAGCGGTGCGAGACCACAGGTACGGGGCCGATGCCTCTCCGGTGCGCTGCTCGGGCAGCGCAGGCTCGAACAGTGACAGGTACTCATCGAGCGTGCTGGGCGTCCAGCCGAATGTGCGTGGCGTAGCGGCTGGGGGGTGCAGCTCGTCAGCAAAGAAGTAAGGCTCCTTGTTGGCGGGCGTGTAGATCTGTGGGTGAACCTTGAGCATGTCCCACAGCGCGGTGGTGCCGCTCTTGGGATGCCCGACGATGAAGAAGTCAGGGATTCGTTTTTGCCGCGAATCGGCAATGTCTGGCGCGCCGGCGGAGGCTGTCATACGCGGTCATAGCCCCACAGCGTCACCAGATCGCGATCCAGATAGTCGCTGACTGCTTGCACTTCCGGCTTGAAGCGGCGACGCAGCTCAAGCATCAGGCTCTCATCGGCGGGCGGTGCGTCGGTGTAGCGCAGCTCACGCCATAGCTCTCCCCACGCGTTGCTGTTGCGCAGCTGCTGTGGCGTGAGCTTGTCCAATGCTCGCACGACGGGAGCTGCAGCGTTGGTGCGGCGGATGATCGAAAGGCCGCGCATCAACTGATCGAGGGGCACATAGCGGGGTGTGCGCAGCGAGTCGAGCTCCACAGCGGGAACCTCGAACGTATCGTCGACTCCGAGGAAGCGAAGCACCTGGCGCACGGTTCCCGCGTTGTCGGCACGAAAATCATCGTAGATCAGCACGAGCACCTGCTCGCGCGGAAAAACATCGTGGTAACGACGCAACTGCTCTACGTAGCGGACGAGCTCGGAGTAGAGCAGCACACCGGGGAACAATGAGAGTCGCGGTATCCGCTTTCCCTGGCGCCTGGCGTCCTCCAGCGCGATGGCCTTGCGAAAATCCTTTTGCGTCTCGTCATGGTTGCGGAGGGCTTGCAGATGAACAGAGCGCAGCAGGCTGGCGGGCTCGCGCAGGATGGCGATGATCCGCGCGTCGGGGCGCACGGCGGCGATATTGCTCGCTGCGAGCGTAGAGCGTAGGTATGTGGGCGACGCCTCACCCACGCGTTGGTTTGCGCCCCGGCTGGCGAACAACGCGAGATAGCCGTCAACGGTGCTTGGGTGCTTGCGCTTGCTCGACGCGGGCCTCCAGTAGCGACCTCGTCGGTCAGGTGCGAAGAAGCGCGGCTCCTTCACTGGCATGTGAATCTGCGGATGGGCCAGGAGCATCCGGTGCAGGGCGGTGGTGCCGCACTTGCCGTGGCCGACGATGTAGAAGTCGGGGAATCGCTCGTCGGCCGCCGGCGGCGCTGCGGTTGCAACAGTGGATGTGGGCGCTTCAGGCGACATCGTGATAACCCCACAGTGTCACCAGATCCCGCCCCAGGTACTCGCTCAAGGCTTCCACCTGGGGCTTGAAACGGTGACGCAACTCACGTAGGAACTCCTCGTCGGGAGCAGGCGGGTCACCGTAGCCGACGCGCCGCCAGTTCTTGCGCACCGCTCCGCGCATGCGCGTGGGTGTGAGCGTGTCCACTGTGCGTGAGATGGCATCCGCAGCGGCGACGTTGCGTAGCATGACGCGGCGGAGGTTCACCAGCTTGTGCAACTGCGCGAAGCGTACGTCGCGTGAGGGTCGCGTGTGTACCTGCCGTATGGGGGCGATCTCGTCCACTTCGAGGAAGCGCAGCACCTGACGCACGGTCGCCTCGTTGTCATCGCGGAAATCCTCGTAGATGATCACCAGCACCTGCTCGGCTGCGAACACATCGTGGTAACGGCGCAGCTGCTCCACGTAGCGGACATGGTCTGTATACAGGAGATCGTCAGGCATGCGCGATAGGCGCGGAACGTAGCGACCTTCTCGTCGTGGCTCGACGAGTTCGATGGCCTTGCGGAAATTCTTCTCTGTCTCGTTGTAGCCACGCACTGACTGAAGGTGAAACGAGCGTAGGAAGCTGGCGGGCTCTCGCAGGATGGCGATGATCCGCGCGTCGGGGCGCACGGAGGCGATGCGACTGGCGGCGAGCGATGATCTGAGATACGCGGGGGTGGCCTCGCCAACGCGCTGGCCGGGGCCTGCGTCGGCGAACAGCGCGACGTAGTCGTCGAGCGTGCGTGGGCGTTTTCCGAGTGCTTTGTGAGTGGCGCTGTCGGGTGACTCGTGTGCTGACTCGTTCGCTTCGGTGCTGTTCATATCGATCTCTGCGTAGGCAAAGAACCGCGGCTCCTTCGCAGGCATGTGAATCTGCGGGTGATTGCGCAGCATCCTGTAGAGCGCAGTTGTGCCGCACTTGGCGTGGCCGACGATGAAGAAGTCTGGGACTCTTTTGTCCGGCCTGCCGACAAGCGAGCTTCGTGACTCCCCCCCGATTATCGGTCCCTCAGCCGACATCGTCATAAACACAGCATACCGGGGACTACAAGTCCAAGCGACTGACTCCAAGCTCGTCAAAACCCACGTGATGGGCGAGCTCGTGGCGGACCGTACGGGTGACCTGATCGCGTAGTAGATCGCCATCGTGGCCGAAGTCGCGGCGCAGGGTGTCACGGAAGATGACGATGCGGTCGTGGCTGTTATCGCGTGCGGCGCCGTCTCCCTGATAGAGCCCGTAGGCGCTGTGACGGCGGCCGCCGTCGGAGATCACAACGGCCACATGGGTGAGCGCGTTGCGCAGCAGATCTGGCAGATCGTCGAGCGCGTCGCGAACGAGCTCTTCGAAGTCGCTGTCGTTGAGTGGATCGAGCTCCATGAAGTCGCCTTCGTCGGGATCCACCACTAGGCCTTCGCGCGCGAGGCGCTCGGAATAGCGCACGATCTCTTCGAACTCGCTCTCTGACTCGGGGTCGTGCCAACCGGCCATGCGTACGGCCACGAACGCAACGCTGCCCATTAGGGCGGCGGCGACGATTACTCCCAGCGCTACGTCCTCGAGCGCCCTGACCACTCCAATCGAGCTGAAGCCCTGTCCGACGACGAGCACGACGAGGCCGATGGACATGGCGAGGAGCGCAGCCACACCGGTACGTCGAAGCTTGGATGGTCCGGAAGGATGGGGATCGTGCATCGCCATGAGATTGGCGCCCCCCAGCCCTTATTTCAAGGTGCGGGCGATGACGAGACGCTGGATCTCGTTGGTGCCCTCGTAGATCTGGGTGATCTTGGCGTCTCGCATCATGCGCTCGACTGGGTACTCCTTGACGTAACCGTAGCCGCCCAGCACCTGCACGGCCTCAACGGTGACGGCCATGGCGGTGTCTGAGCAGAAGACCTTGGCCATGGAGGAGTACTTGGCGCGCTGTGGATGGCCCTGATCGGCCATGGCGCATGCCTTGTACAGCAGCTCGCGGGCGGCGGCTGTGCGTGTTTCCATGTCGGCGAGCTTGAACTGAATGCCTTGAAATTCGTTGATGGCTTGGCCGAACTGCCGGCGCTCACGGGCGTAGGCGACGGCGTAGTCGGTGGCGCCTTGGGCGATGCCGACTGCTTGCGCGCCAGCCCCTAGGCGGGTGCGCTCGAGCGTGCTTAGCGCAACCGATAGGCCCTTGCCGACCTGCCCGATGACATTCTCGTGCGGGACGCGCACATCCTCGAAGATGGGCTGCCCGGTGGGCGAGGCGCGGATGCCGAGCTTGTGCTCGAGCTTGCCGACGCTGAAGCCGGGGCGGTCGGCCTCGACGACGAACGCGCTGAGTCGGCGACTGTCGCGGTCGGTGACGGCGAAGACGATGTAGAAGTCGGCAACGCCGAGGTTGGAGATCCAGTTCTTGGTGCCGTTGATGACCCACTCATCGCCATCTTGAACGGCAGTGGTGCGCATGCCAGCAGGGTCTGATCCGGCCTCAGGCTCAGACAGCGCGAACGCGGGCGAGAACTCGCCGGTGGCACACCTAGGCAGGAAGCGATCCTTGAGCTCGTCTGAGCCGAACAGCTGGATGGGCAGCGTGCCGAGCTCTTGCACCATCAGGATGAGCGCGCATGCGGCGTCCACCTTGGCGAGCTCCTCGACGCCCATGTTGAGCATCAGCGTGCCGGTGCCGGTGCCCCCGTACTCGGTCGGGAACGGCAGCCCGAGGATGTCTTGTTCGGCCAGGACCTTGCGCACATCCCAGGGGTATTCGGCCCGCTCATCGATCTCGGCGGCGCGCGGTGCGATCTTCTCCCGTGCGATCTGACCGATCGTGGCGCAGAAGTCGAGGTGCTCCTGGGGAATCGTGTAGACGTCGCTCACCGCCTCCATGAAGATGATCCTAGTGATGAGAGAGTCGTTTCGCGCAGTTGCCTGCCGTGCAGGGTGCGCTGGACACATGGGCGGCGTATACAGGTGGGCGCGTTCGGCGTTGGGGCAGGGCGCTACGCTCAAGAAATGAGCGCGCAGAACGACGCTCCCGCGATTGACGTTGAGCCCGAGCGGGTGGCGAGCTGGATGGCGGAGGATCTGCCGCCGCAGGTGATCGACGTGCGCGAGCCCTATGAGCGGGAGGCGGGGCATATCGAGGGCTCTCGCCATATCGAGCTCGTACGGCTTTCCGCTGAGGCTGGCACGATCGAGCGCGGCCGGCCGGTGGTCGTCTACTGCCGTGTGGGAGCGCGCTCTGCGATGGCTGCACAGGCGTTGCGCGCAGGTGGCTTCGATGCGTACTCGATGAGCGGCGGGCTTTTGCGCTGGGCTGGCGAGGGCCGGCCGCTGTCACCTGAGGGCGGCAACGTGGCCGAGCACTAGCTCCTGTAACGAACATCCCACCGGCGCGGCTGTAGTGCCATTGTTGTACAGAGTCTTTTGAAGCATCACATCGACGACAGAGGAGACCCACACACATGGAGGCTTCGACGACGGACTACCCGGGAGTGACCACGGGCGAGGGCTACGCGGTCGGTCATCTCGACGACCTGGGCGATGGACCGGGCTTTCGCAAGGTTCGCAAGGGCTTGGGCGTGACGGCGTTTGGCGTCAACGCGATCGTGTTGCCGCCTGGGATCGAGACGGGCTTTCACTACCACGACATCCAGGAGGAGCTGTACTTCGTCCACCGCGGCGCGATTGAGATCGAGTTCGGCGACGGCACGGTACAGCCGCTGAGAGAGGGCGGGTTCGCGCGTGTTGACGCGGCGACGGTGCGCTTGCTGCGCAACGTGGGAGACGTCGACGCGGTGTACTTGTGCGCTGGCGGCAAGGACGGCTACATCGGGCGCGATGGACGCGTGCGCGAGGGCGAGGAGCAGCGCGTGAAAGCGATTCATGATCTCTCCAAAGCACAGCCGCAGTGAGCTGCGCATAAGCGATGCGCTTGTGATCCCGCTGAGCGAGATCACGGTGCGCACGAGCCGCTCGTCGGGTCCGGGCGGGCAGCACGCGAACGTGACGGCTTCGCGCGTGGAAGCGATCTTCGATGTGCTCGCCTCACAGGCGCTGAGCGAGGCTGAGCGCGTCCGTGTGAACGAACGGGTGGGGCCACGACTGGTGGCGATCGCCCAGGACGAGCGTTCGCAGACACGTAACCGCGAGCTTGCGCTGGAGCGACTTGCCGAGCGCCTAGGGCGCGCGTTGGCGGTGCCGCGCAGCAGGCGTGCAACCCGGCCGAGCAACGCGGCACGCGCTCGCAGGCTGGCAGACAAGCGCAGGGCGGCTCAGCGCAAGCTGGAGCGCAAACCTCCGCGCGCTGACGGGGACTAGTTCAACAGCTCTCTGACGTAGCGCTGATGCAGTCGCCCGAGCGCCGTTGTCTGGGGGTGAAAGCTGATCGCGTTCCACAGCAGCGCTGACGCAGGCGACCAAGCCACGATCAGGTACACGCCCAGCACGAGAGTAGTGGTGCGTAGCCTGCGCGAGCTCGACAGCGCAGCGAGCGGGAGTACCCACAGCACGTACCACGGCAGCACCCAGCTGAGGGTCACGATCAGGGCGACGCTCGCCCATCCTGATGCTGTGATTGCGTCCCGACGACGCCACGCCAGCCAGGCGCATGCGAGCACCACGACGACCAGAACGCCGCTGAGGCCCGTGCGCAGGCCGGCGCTCTCGCCGCCGGCGCCGGCGGCGAGGCCGAGCAGGTTGGGGATGCTCTCAGGCGTGACGAGGCTGCTCTGCGTGCTCAGGTCGGGGACGTGCAGCCCGAATGCCAGCAGGCTTGCGGCGGCGAGCACCATGCCTGTGGCAACCATGCCAAGCAGCACCTGGATCAGCCTTCGCGGAGTGCGCAGCAGCGCAGCCAGCACGACGGGCGCGAGGATCCCGCCAGACGCCTTGATGGCGATCGCCGCCATGAATGCGGCGCCGGCGCCGACCTCCAGCGCGGACAGCGGTAGGAGCCACTCGCGCAACGGCGTCGATCGAATCACGCCGATGCGGGAAAACCTTGCAGGCACAACTGCATCGCCAGCCACGCGGCGCTCCTCATCCCCACTGTCCGGGCGCCCGCCGACTTGCGCCCGCGCGAGCAGCAGCAGGTAGAACCCGAGCATGATGCAGAAGACCATCAGGAAGTCGTTGTGGTCACCGCCGAGCCCCCACAGCAAGACGATCGGGTTGAGGCCGACGAGCGCGATCGCTGCGAGCGGCTCGCGCCCAAGTAGCCGCGCGCACTTCCACACGAGGAAGATCGTGGCGAGGCTGGTCAGCACGAGGATGCTCTTCAAGGCCCAGAAGGAGCCGGCCACGCCGAGCGGGACCACGATGAAGGTGAGCAGCGTGAATAGCGGGCCGTAGGGGCTCAGCAGCTGGTGCCAGTTGCTGAGCGGGAAGCTCGGGTCGCTGTGTGGCTCGAGGATTGGGATCGTTGTGTAGGGGTTGAGCCCGTGCACGATCTCCATGCGCCCGTAGTTGACGTAGTTGAACAGATCGGTCAGCGCCAGCGGCGGAGATAGCAAGAAGACCGCGTGCACGGCCACGATCGCTGCGATCACCCAGCGCGCTGGCAGCCGCGGCGCATGCTTGAGCGCAAGCACGTAGCCGAGGTACATCGCCACGAGCGCACCGGTGAACAGATACTTCAGGACAGTGCCGTTGTTCGTGAACCCAGGCAACAGCCCGCCGAGCGGACCGGCCATCCAGCGCGGGAAATAGCCGGTATGGGTGGTGGGCGTGAGGATGCTCGGCCGGTTGGCGGCGAGCAGCACGACGAACAGGCTGAGCGTGACGATGCTCGCCAGCGCCAGCGCGCCGACCAGCACACCGGTGTCTGCGTCGGTGATCTCGCGGGTGCGCCCGGCCAGACGCCAGCGCTGGCCGCCAGAAGGCCGTTCGCCAGCGGAGGTAGCGCCGGGGGGGAAGGTGCTCGCGTCGCTTGACATGCTCAGCGCCGCCACGTTACCCACAAATGCTGAGGGCCCACCGAAGCGGGCCCTCTAACAGTGATTCTTGTCTCTAGCCTAGATGGCCTGGACGTTGACGGCCTTGGGACCCTTCTCGCCCTGCTCCGGGTCGTAGGAGACCTTCGCCCCCTCCTGAAGAGAGCGGTAGCCCTCGCCGTTGATGCCGGTGTGATGGACGAACAGGTCCTTGTCACCGTCATCCGGGGTAATGAAGCCAAACCCCTTGTCGTCGCTGAACCACTTAACTGTGCCAGTAGGCATGGTGTGAGTTTCCTCCACGGTATGTGCGTGCTGCACGCGGAGGATGCTTCTCAAAGCTTCGACCTGCGAGCGCTTGCACTACTTTCGCCGGTCTTACGCGCCGGCCATACAGGACGACCGTAGCACGTCACAACGGCCATGTGTTGTTCAGTTGTTGCGAGCGCGGAGGTCATGTGGCGCCGGCTGGCGACCGCAGCGCGGCTAGGGTTGGGCGATGGACGCACCATCGGGCCGCGATCCCGGCGCGAGCGGCGAGCAGCCGCTGCGGCTGAGCCGCCTACTGCCAGCGGGCGATCCGGCCACCGTTGAGGAGATCGTGGAAGGGCTGGGTTTGTGGAAGCGACCCGAAGCGACACCTGGCCGGCCGCGCGTAATGCTCAACATGATCAGCACCGCCGATGGCCGCGCGACGCTGGGCGGGCGCTCGGGCGCGATCAGCGAGCGTGCCGATCGAGCGCTGTTCCATGCGCTGCGCAGCGCAGTGGACGCTGTGCTGGTTGGGGCAGGCACCGTTCGTGCGGAGCGCTATGGGCGGATCATCCCTGATGGCGCGCGCCGGGCTGAGCGAGTAGGGCGAGGGCTGAGCGAGGAGCCGCTGGCGTGCATCGTCTCAGGACGCATGGCGATCGACACGGATGTCCCGCTGCTCGGCGAGCCCGCCGCACGGGTGGTGATCCTGACGGCGTCATCGGCAAGCTTGCCCGCGACTGCTGCGGCTGTCGAGTACGTGCGCGCCGAGCGCGACGGCCGCCTGGAGCTAGCGGCTGCCCTGGCGGAGCTGTGCGAGCGCTTCGCGGTGCACAGCATTCTCTGCGAGGGAGGACCGCATCTGGCCTGCCAGCTGCTTGCGGCTGGGCTGATCGATGAGCTGTTTCTGTCGCTTTCACCGTTGCTGGCGGGAGGCGAGCCGGCGGGCGGCGAGGCGCTGAGGATCCTCGCTGGCGGCGAGCTTGTGCCACCGGTGGAGCTGGAGCTGCTGGGCGTGCTGTGCAGCGGCTCGCATCTGTTCCTGCGCTACGGCGTCTCGGCGCGCGATCGCGTCTCGCGCGAGACGATGCTCAGCAGCTCGCTCGCCAGGTGACGACCCTCGGAGGCCACGCGCGGCGTTGCGGCGATCCGCACCACGACCTCGTCGCCGTCGAGCTCCTCCAGGGTGATGCGCGGCGCATCGCGCAGCGGCGTCTGTAGTGACTTCTCCAGGATCTCCTGTAGGTCTCCTGGCGTCATGCCGGCACGCAGCCGCGCGCGCAAGTTGACCGCCTCGGGCTCACGCAATGGCAGCACGGCCACGTTGAGCACGACGCTGTTGGGCACCAGGATCGAGTCATCGCCGGTTGCGAACGTGGTGTACAGCAGTCCCAGCGAGCTGACGGTGCCCTCTAGCTGGCCCGCCAGCGGGCCTCCTTGCAGGCGCACGCGCTCGCCGACACGGAAGGGACGCGCGCTCAGCAACACCGTTCCTGCGATCAGGTTGCCGAGCGTCTGCTGCGCGGCCAGCCCGAAGATAACCGCGGTGAAGGCTGTGCCCAGAGCCAGCGTTTTCGCTTCGATCCCCGCCACGCGCAGTGCGACGAACAGCGCCAGCACGACGGTGCTCAGGCGGATCACGAACCCGACTGTGCCCGCGGTCGCTGGGTCCAGGCGCCTGAATAGCGGCGGACCGAGGCCGCGTCCGATGTCTCGCGCGACCGCCCAGCCGACGATCATCAGCGCGATCACGGTTACCACCCGGATCGGTGTTTCCAGCGCTTGTTCGAGCACCTTGTGGGCGGGCACCGCCGATCTGTGGCGGCTGGCGGGCGTGGCGGCGACGGTCGTGCCAAGCAGGCTCACGCGGTTGTCGTAGAGCAGCACGATGCCCACGAACAGCGGCAGCAGCACCAGCGCCTCGAGCCGGGCGCGTTTGACCACACGCGGGCTGATCTGACGCAGCAGGCCGACCTCCTGCCAGGCCTGGCTGCGGGTTTCGAACATCTTCGGCGGAGTCTTGGGAACGGGCACAGCCGTCAATGATGGTGCATGTGGACCGCTAGGTCTGGGTGTAGATAACCATCGCGAGCCCGAACAGTAGGCAGTACACGCCGAAGGGCGTGAGTGTTCTGGTCTTGAAGTAGCCGACCAGGAAGCGGACGGTGATGACCGCGGTCACGGCCGCTGCCAGGCACGCGACGAGTGCCTGACCGCGAATCCCGTCGCCGAGGTGGCCGAGCAGGTCGGGAAGCTTGACGATGCCGGCAGCCAGGATGATTGGGGTGGCCATCAGGAAGGCGAAGCGCGCTGAGTCGCTGTGATCCAGGCCACGTGCGAGGCCGGCGCCCATCGTCACGCCGTCACGACTGATGCCTGCGACGAGTGCTGTGGACTGGGCGGCACCGATGACCAGCGCCTCGCGGTACTCGAGCGTGTCCAGCTCGCGCGCACCGTCTGGCTTGGCGCCCTCGCGCACTGCCAGTTCGCGCACCTCCGCGCTGCGGCGAACGCGCTCGGCGAGGAATAGCACGCAGCCGTTGACCATCAGGAAGATCGCAGCGATCTCCGGCTTGGCTGTGAGCGTGCGCAGAGGGTGCTCGAGCGCCAGCCCGATCACGCCCGCGGGAACGCTGGCCACGATGATCAGCCATGCCAGGCGCTCGGTGGAGCTCTCGATGCGGCGAGTTGCGAGCGTGCGGAAGAACGCGCGCACGATCTGGACCCAGTCGCGCCAGTAGTAGGCGAGCAGGCCGAGCGCACTGCCGACGTGGAGCATCACCACGAACGCCAGCCAGAAGGACTCGGATTCGGACTGGGCCTTGACGAGCTTGTTCCACCCGAACAACGTTGGGAACAGCACCGTGTGCCCGAGGCTTGAGATTGGGAACAGCTCGCTCACACCCTGCAGCACACCGAGCACGATCGCCTGGAAGTAGCTGATGGCGGAGGCGAGCGGGATTACCAGGACGGCCAGCATCGGCGGGAGCTTATTGCGTTGCGCCGATCCGCCGTGCTTGCGGCTTGCGTACCCTCCCGTCGATGCAGCGGGAGGGTATGGAGATCGAGCCGGGACGCGAGCCATCGCTCGGGGAAATCGTGCGGGACTGGGGCCGCATCGGCTGCGTCGGCTTCGGCGGGCCGCCCGCGCACATAGCGCTGCTGCGCGAGCTATGCGTACAGCGGCACCAGTGGCTCAGCAGTCCCCAGTTCGAGCGCGCGATTGCCGCCACCAACCTGCTCCCCGGGCCCGCCTCGACGCAGCTGGCGATCTACTGCGCCTGGCGACTACGCGGCGCCCGCGGAGCGCTGCTCGGCGGGCTCTCCTTCATCCTCCCGGGCCTGGTCGCGATCCTCGCACTTGCCGCGTTGTTCCTGTCGGGATCGCCGCCCGTCTGGGTGCGCGGCGCAGGCATGGGCGCCGGCGCGGCAGTCGCCGCGGTGGCAGTGCGAGCGGGCTTGGACATCTCCAGACCGATCTGGGTGCGTGCGACGGTCGACCGCAGGCGCATCCGCGTGCTCGTCTACGGGCTCGCTGGCGGGCTCGCTGCAGCGCTGGCCGGACCATGGCTCGTGCTCATCCTGCTCGCCTGCGGCATTTTCGAGCTCGCCGCCAACGAGCTCGCGCATGGTGGAACAAGCGCTTACGCGTGGCTGGCGTTCCCTGCGCGGCGGCTGGCGCACGGTCCTGCCCATCCCCTGGCGGGACTGCCATCGTCATGGCCGCTGCTCACCGCAACCGCTGCCGACCCGGGTGGCACGCTCGCGCTCATGTGGACCGCACTGAAGGTCGGCGCGCTGGCCTTCGGTGGAGGCTTTGTGATCGTGCCGTTGATGCAAACGGACGCCGTCAGCACCTACCACTGGATGAGCCACAGTCAGTTCCTGAACGCAGTTGCGCTCGGGCAGGTCACGCCCGGGCCGCTCACCCAGACAGTCGCTGTCGTCGGCTACGCCGCCGGCGGGCTGCCCGCCGGCCTCCTGGCCGCCGCGGTCGCGTTCGCGCCCTCCTTCTCCTTCATCCTCATCGGCGCCGCCCGCTTCGAGCGCCTGCTGACCAACGAGCGTGTGCTGGCGTTTCTCGGCGGTGCCGCTCCCAGCGCCACCGGCGCGATCGTGGGTGCTGCCGTGCCACTGAGCTCCGCGCTTGGGGAGAGCTGGCAGTACCTGGTGCTCGCCTGCGCAGCCGTTGCGCTGATCGTGCTACGCCGCCGAGTGGTTTCGATACTGCTGTTGGCCGGATGCGCGGGCACCGCAGCGGCGCTGCTTGGCGCGCCGATCCAAAGCTGATGGCAAGTCCGTGCTCGTGGAGCCGGAAACGTCGCGGGCAATCTTCACCAGCGCTTCACACGATCATTGCGGCTTGATCACAAAAGCACGCGCTTTGCAGGCGAATCTCTTTGATATGAACGCTCAGAGAGCGACCGCCAGCAGGGTCGACATGCACTGTCACTCCACAGCCTCGCAAGAGTCGCGGCTTGGTGTGCAGCGCGCGGTGGGGCTGCCGGAGTGCGCCACGCCGCCACAGGAGGTCTACGAGCTGGCCAAGCGTCGCGGCATGGATTTCGTGACGATCACAGACCACGACACGATCGCGGGCGTCCTGGAGATTGCCGCTCGCCCGGACGTGTTCGTCTCGGAGGAGCTGACGGCGCACTTTCGCGGCGAGCCGCAGGCGGTGCATGTCCTCTGCTACGACATCGCGCTGGAGGATCACGAGTGGCTGCAGTACAACAGCGGCGACGTAGAGCTGTGCGCGGCGTACATGTTCGAGCGCGACATCGTGTGCGCGCTGGCGCACCCTTACTACACGGTCGCCGCGCCGCTCAGCGCCCGCCACCGCCGCCGGCTTGCGGAGCTGTTTGGCGTGTGGGAGATTCGTAATGGCGCCCGCGCTGCCGAGCTGAACCGGCCGGCGGCCACATACGTTGCCACGCGCGATGCGATTGGTATCGGCGGCTCAGACGACCACGCTGGCGTGGACATCGGACGCACGTACACGGAAACGCCTTACGCGCGGACGCCTCGTGAGTTTCTCGAGCACGTGCGCGCCGGCGACGCGCTGGCGCGCGGCGCTCAGGGCAGCGCCGCCAAGTGGGCTCACGCGGCGATCGCGCTGTCTGCCCGTGCGCTCGGTGGCAGTCAGTCCGCTCGGCAGGCTCGACAGCCGGACCCCGCACGCGTGCTGACGATGGTGCGGCGGCTGCTGCGTGAGGGGGATGCACGACATGGAGCCGTTGGCAGCGACCTAGATCCCGAGGACGCGCGCTGTCTGCTGCAGGCTTGGCTGAGCGCGGTTGAGCTCGATCACCTGGACGAGCGCGGCCTGATCGCCCACATGCAGCAGGAGGGCTTCAGCCACTCTGACCTGTATCGGCGGGCGTGCCGCCTGCACGAGCACAAGCTGCGCAGCGCGGTCGCGGTGGCTGTTGGCGCAGCGACCGGGCAGGCCGACGTGCTGGCGGCGGCCGATGGCCTGTTCGAGGCGTGCATCGCCGCGATCCCGTATGCCCCCGCGACCGCGTTCCTCGCCAGCGAGCAGGCGAAGCTGGCGGCGATCCCCGACGACGGTGAGTGTCCGCGTGTGGCGATCCTGGCCGATGGGATCGGCTCGATGCACGGGGTTACTCGCACGATTCAGGAGATCCGCCAGCGTGGCGTCCCTGGCTTCGAGATCGACGTGGTGGGCACCGATCCGGAGGTGGACAGGCGCCTGTCATCAGTGGCGGACATCGACGTGCCCTTCTATCCGGGCCTGCAGATCGGCGTTCCCAGCCTGCCCGCCGCGGTGCAGACGCTTGCGGGCCTGAATGGCGCGGGCTACCAGGCGATCCATGTTTGCTCGCCGGGGCCGGCCGGTATCGCGGGTGTGCTGGTGGCGCGCGCGATGGGAATCCCGTTGGTGGGCAGCTACCACACTGAGCTGACCGCCTACGCGGGATTGCGCTCGGGCGAGCGGCGTGTGGCTGACGCGACGGCGCTGGCGGTGGCGACCTTCTATCGCGCGTGCGATGTGGTGCTGTCCCCCAGCCGTGCCACCGATGACGCGCTGGCTGCGATCGGGATGCCCGATGAGCGGGTGCTGCGCTGGGACCGCGGCGTGGATACCTCGCGATTTCGTCCAGAGCTACGCGACACCGAGCGGACAGACGAGACGATCACTGTCATGTACTCGGGACGCATCACACGCGAGAAGGGGGTCGAGTTGCTGGCCGACGCCTTCCTGCGCGCTCGCTCATATGAGCCACGTCTGCGCCTGCTGCTGGCTGGGGGCGGCCCCGAGCAGGAGCATTTGCGCGAGCGCCTGGGTGAGCACGCGGACTTCCTCGACTGGCTGGAGGGGGAGGAGCTCGCACGCGCGTATGCCAGCGCAGACATCTTCCTGTTCCCCAGCGCGACTGACACGTTTGGCCAGGTGATCCTTGAGGCCCAGGCCAGCGGGCTGCCGGTGGTGGCTGTCGCTGAGGGCGGGCCGCTGTCGCTGATCGAGGACCGCGTCAGTGGCCTGCTCTGCCCGGCGGACGCGGAGCAGCTTGCGCAGGCAGTGCTCGAGCTCGCAGCCTCGCCGCTGCTGCGCACACAGCTTTCACGCGGCGGCCTGGCAGCGGTCAGCGAACGTACCTGGGAGCGGACGTTGGAGCGTCTGTCGGTCGGCTACCAGCGGGCGCTGCAAGGCGAAGGGTCAACGGGATTGGTACATGCTGCGTAGTGGCCTGCCCATCCGACCGGTGCGCATCGCGGTCGCGTTGCACGACATCGAGCCGGCCACGTTCGAGCGTTGCGCGCGTATCCGCGACTGGCTTGACGATCACGGCGTGGATCGCATCACGCTGCTGGTGATCCCCGCTCGGGACCTGCATCCGCTCGGCGAGCGCTGTCCTGAGATGGTCGACTGGTTGAACGAGCGTCGCGTGACGGGCGATGCGATCGCCCAGCATGGCTTCCAACATGAGCAGCTACGTCGTGGCGCGCTTGCGCGTCCCAGAGTGATCACAGGCCGCAGCGGTCGCTCGGCGGAGTTCATTGGTTTGGACGCGCAGGAGACGCGCCGTGCGGTGGAGGCCGGTTGGAGAGTGCTCAAGCTCGCTGGGATCGAGCCAGATGGCTTTGTGGCCCCCGCCTATGCGTATACGCCCGCGCTACGCCAGGCACTGCCGCGGAGGTTCCGCTGGTGGGCGAGCCTGCTGCGCCTGCACCGAGCTTGTGCGATCGACGATGGCGAGCGCAGCCAGTGGCTCGCTCCGGCCTGGGGGATGGGCAGCGATAGCCGCTTGCGGCGCGCGCTCGCACCGTCACTGATCCGCGCTGGGAGCCTGTTGTGCGGAGATACGCTGCGCCTGGACCTGCATCCCGCCGACCTCGAGCACCCCCGCCACATGCTTGCGCTTGAGTGGGTTTTGCGACGCACGGCACACCGACGCGAGGCGATTACATTCGAGGAAATGGTCTCGGCGTGGCATTCACAGGCGCATGTTGACGCTAGCCCTTCGCCGGCGCTATGAACATCGAAGGTTCGAACGCTTTGACCGCTGGCAGGCCCGCGTAGCCAAGGTGCTTGAGGCCGAACAGGTCCTCGATCGTGCGCAACAGCGAGAAGTGGTTGAACTCTTCCTGGCTGGTCGTGGCGCCTTTGACGAACGGCGATAGCAACAGCGCGCCGACCGCCCCACCGCCACGCGGGGCGCCGGACAGCGTCTCAGACGGGGCGTTGGGGAATAGCGGTTGACCGCAGCATGAGCTCGAATCGGCGAGCTCGCCGCTCGACGGGGCCTCGTCGACGGTGATGATCAGCAGACCGCTTTCCTTGTAGGCCTTCGAGGCCGTGATCTCTGGAACGACCTGCTGCAGGAAGGTGTCCGCGGGTGCCATGCCCGCGGGCGCGCCAGTGGTGCAGGGCGTTGGGTTTCCGTCATGGCAGCGATCGGGCGCTATGTAGGAGAAGCTCGGCGTGCTCCCCACAGACGCCAGGTCGCCCTTCAGATTGGCCAGTCCCACGTCGTTGGCGGCACACGCGGGCGAATTGAGCACCGAGGCGAAGTACACGAACGGGTTGCGGAACGTCGCATATGCGCCGGTGCTTGCACTTTGTAGCGCGGTGGGGTCCGCCTGCCCGAGCGGGGGATGCGCACATGCGCCGGCCTGTACGCCGGCTTCGTCCATGCCCTGTACGTAGCCGCGCCAGCTCAGGTGCTTGGCGCTCAGTTGGCCAGCGAGGGTTTCTGTGGCCTGCGGGTAGACGCAGCCGGTGCCGAGCACCTGTTCATCGGGACCGGCGCTAGTCGATGTGATTTCTGTGTAGTTGGGGCAGTTGGCAGCCGTTTCCGCAGTTGGCCCCTGGCCACTGAGCAGCGCTACCTCGTTGGCCAGCTCCTCGTGCGCGACAGCGTCGTAGCGGACGAGCAGCTCGCCTTTGTGCTCGAGGGTGTGGGAGAGGTACGGCGCTGCGGAGGACGGCCCGAACACGGATGCGTAGGGCTCATCGGAGAGCATGATCACGAACACGTGCTTGACTGCGGGGAGCTTTGTGGCGGGACCAGCAGTGGGCTTAGCGGGGGTCCTTCCACCGTCCTGTACAGGAGGGCTTTCCTTGGAGCTGGGCGGTGCCTTTTCCGCAGGGGCGCCTGCCTTCGCTGGCGCTGGCGGTGCCGGCGTCAGTTCGGGTTCCGCGCTCGGCGGTTCACTTTCCGTGGGCGAGGAGGTCGGTTCGGAGGTCGAGGTAGATCCCGAGCTGCCCGCGGGTGCCGATGCGGGCAACTCCACCCTCAAGGGTGAGCGCACCGACGCGAGCGTGTCGTTCACCCTTGAGCCAGCGGCATCTCCGAGCACCACGCCAAAGCCGAGGAATACAAGGACCAGCAACGCAGAGACGCGTGCAGGGGGAAGTCTCAGGCCGGCGCGCGCGGGCGTAGGAGCGGGCGCGAGCGGCGCGGGTACGGCGGGTTTACGCGGAGCGGCGCTGTGAGGGCGCGCGCGGCCGGCGACGCGCCGCAGGAGCGGCTCCAGCAGCGGGCTGCGCGAGCCAATACGCGCGCCGCAGCCAAGGCAGTAGCGCTGGTCGTGGGCCAGCGGCGAGCCACAGTCCTCGCACAGTGGGGGGCGCTCGACGCGGATCGTCGGCGCCTTCTACTCGTCCGCGCTCGCTGGCTCGGATGCGAGCACGACCTGGTTGGCGAGCGCTGGGGCGATGCTGGGCGTGGCATCGTCCTGCGCGGCGCCAGCATTGCTGGCACGACGCTCCATCAGGGTGTTGCCACATTGCCAGCAGTACAGGGCCCCTCGGCTATGGGGTGCACCACAGCGCGGGCAACCACCGGCCACACCGTCCTGCTCCATGCGCAGCAGGCGCTCCACCTCCCCCAGCTCGGCGTCGCGTTCCTGCAGCATCGCTGCGCGGCGCACGAGCACGTCGAGGCGAAAATGGTCTCGGATGGCCATCTCGTAGGCGAGGCCTCCGAGGTCCCAGTGCAGCTCGGTTACGTCTTCGGCGAGCGCGTCGCGTCGGCGGCGTAGCTCCGAGCGATCCTCGGGCTGCGCCGAGACACGAGGTGCGGGCGCGGCATGTGGTGATTCGGAGTCGCGCGAATCGCGCAGGATGCCCATGCGCTAACCCGTTTCGACTACGTCGGGGAGGGCCTTGGACTTTTCCTCATAGCTCTTCCCCTTGACGCCTTTGAGGCTTTTCAGCACCGACGGCGGGGCAGGATGGCTCTCACTGCTGCCGGCTCCGCCCGAGGTTGCGCCCGAGCCTGGCGCGGAGGAGCTCGATCCGCTGTTGGACACAGCCACGACCTTGGCGGCGGGGAAATTCTTCTTGAGCCCAGCTAGGGCCTTTTCGGCTTCGGGCTTCTTGTGGTAGACGCCCGAGTAGATCACGTAGTTGCCTGCGGCAAGGCTGCTGAATTCTTCGGACTTCAGCGCACCGACAGCCTTGGCGCCCTTGGCGCTCGCCGCGGACTTGGCGCTTTCAACGGCGCTCACCGTGCCACCTGTCTGGGGCAGCACCTGCAGCTGCACCGTGTAGCCGCTAGTCCCGCTGGGCCAGTCGCCGGTGAAGGAGGGTTCACTTGCGCCTGCAGCGCCAGTGCCCGCCGAGGGCGTGGCGGCGACGCTGATCACTTGCGGCGGCGCTGCGCTCTGCTTGGAAGTACCCGAGCGCCCGATCAGCACGCCAACGCCCATCGCCAACAACAGCACGCCGACCCCGGCGATCACCGTCAAGGTGCTGTTGCGTTGTCCAGCGCCAGCGGAGGGCGGAGCGCCGGGCGGGGAAGTTGGCGCAGCCGACGCAGCTGCCTGCGGGGCGTCTCGGAGCGGCGGCTCGCCGAGCAGCACGCTGCTCATCGGAGCTTGTCGCTCACCGCACTCCAGACAGTAGCGCTGGCCGCTCGCAAGCGGCGCGCCGCAGCTGGCGCATTGCGCGGCTGCGCCGACATGCGGCTGCGATGGGCTTGCGATCGACTCTGTGGACAGGGTGATTACCTTCGTGTCTGCGTCGGCGACGCAGGAATGACACGGAACGTGGCTGTGCAGCTCGGCGCTGCATGACTCATGGTCGAGGCACAAGCCCGCTCAGACGTGACGATTTTGTGAAGGGGAGGTCTCAGCGGCCGCCCACAGCGCCGTAGCAGCGCAGGAGTGCCCTACGCTGCGATGCCGCCGCTTCCCAGCAGGGCAGCGTCGGGCTCGACTGGCTGCGCATTCGCGTGAGCCCAGATCTCTGCATGCTCTGCCTGCTCCCAGGCCAGCGGCTCCGCCTGCTCGGTTGGGGTGCGAGCGTATACACGCGTGGGCCGCTCGAGGTCACCCACGCGCGCTGCCACGCACAGCCCAGCGACTAGGGAGAGCACGACTGTCCATACGGCGATGATGAGCAGAAGAATCATTAGGAGCTCCCGGGTCAATGGCTAATTCCTCACCAACTGTATCAGCTTTATAGGCATCGTGCTTTTGGCTCGTACTTGCGCTGCAGTCAACCCCCCTCCGCTAGGATCTCAAGGCAAGCGTCAGACGCCCCCTCCGGCCAAAAGCTCGCGAAAATGCATGACCGCGATACCGCATCGAACCAACGCCAACGGGGTTATCAAGGATGCGACCACCGCCGCGTGGTCCTGCAGCCATGGCCAAATCACGCATGCGACCCCGCAATGACATGCAAGCACTGGGAGGTAGGCTGGTATGAGGAGCTTTGAGATCAGGCGCAGAGCAGTGCTGCCCATACTGGCGCTGGCGAGCGTTGCGCTGATGGCGCCCCTCGCCCCGCAGGCTGCAGCGAAAAGCAGGTCGAACAGCGGTAGCACTCCGGGGCCTCCGCGCGCGTTCACCGGCGACGTGGGTCATGTGACCGGTAACTCGGCCGTGCTCGAGGGAAGCATCGAACCTCACACGTTCGCCACCACCTACTACTTCCAATACGGCTCTACAGCCGCTTACGGTGCACAGACGACCGCCGCGAACCTGCCTGCTGGCACGACGACCGTCAAGGTCAGCCAGACCGCAACGGGACTGCTGCCGGGCTACCACTACCGCCTGGTGGCGACAAACGCCGACGGTATGAGTGTCGGCCACGACCGCATCTTCACCAGCAAGAAGAAGCCCACCATCACGCTACCGAAGGTCTTTGCGCCAACGCCGCTCGGCGGAACGTTCACCCTCAGCGGAACCTTGACGGGTGTCGGGAACGCCAACCACGAGGTTGTGCTGCAGGCCACCCCTTACCCGTACAGCGGAGCCTATACGAACGTCGGCAGCCCCATTCTCACTGACGCCACAGGCAAATTCACATTTCACGTCAGCAACATGACGACCAATACCAAGTTCCGCGTGGCGACTGTGGGCACAGCAGCGCCGGTATACAGCTTCATCGTCCCCGAGCAGGTCTCCGTGCACGTGGTCCTGAAAGTCCGTTCCAGCGGCCATCCAGGACTCGTGCGCCTGTACGGGACGGTGACGCCTGCGGAGGTGGGTGCCCACGTGTTCTTCCAGCTCGAAAAGCCCGCGGGAGCGGCGGAAAAAGCACCGAAGACCGAACAGTTCACAAAACTCGAAAATCCCAAGAAGAACCACGGGAAATCTGAAATGGCCGAAGAACTGCACCCGACGTTCCTGACCAAGTTCAACACCATCGTGAAGCGTGGGACCAAAGCGATCTCGCGCTTTAGCGCTGTGGTCAACGTCACCGATGCTGGCCACTATCGAGCGTTCGTGTCGGTTCGCCCCGGTCCCCTTGCATCGGGCCACAGCGTTAGCGTCGTCCTCCACGCGCCACCGAGCTCGAACAAGAAGAAGAGTAAGAAAAAACGGAAATAGCCCTAGCAGCCAAGCTGCTACGGCTACCCGTGACCCATGACGGGACCGCTTCAGGCTCAGGGCGCGCTTGCGATGAGCCCTTTGGCGGCGAGCAGAGCCATCACCCGCTCGACCTCTTCTGCGACCGTTTCACCGTCGCTGCCGAGCACCAGGTCGGGATTGGCGGGAGCCTCGTATGGAGCGCCAATGCCGGTTAGGCCCTCGAGCTCGCCCGCTCGTGCACGGGCATAGAGGCCCTTGGGGTCACGCTGCTCGCATAGCTCAAGCGGAGCATCGACGAAGATCTCGATGAAGCTCAGATCGTCAGCTGCGTGCAACGTTGCCGCTGTCTCGCGATCCGCGGCGTAGGGACTGACAAGGCTGACGAGCGCAACCGTGCCCGACTCCGCCAGCAGTCTCGCAACATGGGCTGTGCGACGAACGTTCTCGCTACGCGCATCCTCTCCGAAGCCCAGATCGCCGTTGAGGCCGTGACGCAGATTGTCGCCGTCGAGCAGGAAAGCAGGCTGGCCGATCTGCAATAGACGCTCCTCTACGGCGGCAGCGACCGTCGACTTGCCGGCGCCAGGCAGCCCCGTGAACCACAGCGTTGCGCCAACGTGTCCCAGCGACTGCCAACGCAGCTCGCGGGTCATCCGTGTCCCCTGCCAGCGCACGTTGGGGCTGCGCTCGCTCTTGGGCTCCTCACCGGGATCCTCAACCTCGGTGTCGAGGATGACGCCGGCCGCGACCGTGTCGTTGGTCGCCTCGTCGATCACGATCAAGCTACCGGTCACGCGGTTACGCCTGTAGGAGTCGAACACCAGCGGAGAGCTCAGCTCCATGTGCACGCGCGCTAGATCGTTGAGCTCGAGCGTCGTCGCAGTGTCGTCCCGGTGCAGCGTCTCGACATCGATCCGGTAGCGCACGTCGATCTTGCCAACCATCGCGGTGCGCGTGGTGTGCTTGACCAGATAGCGCCGGCGGGGGCTCAGCGGCTCCTCTGACATCCAGCACAGCTGACACTCGAAGCGACTCGAGACCGTGGGCTGGTTCTGCGTGCGTACGATCGTGCTGCCCCGGCCAACATCAATGTCATCGGTCAAGCGCAACGCCACCGACATCGGCGGAAATGCTTCCTTGACGGGCCCGTCGTAGGTGTCGATCCCCGCGACTGTCGAGCGCTGCCCCCCTGGCAACACCACCACCTCATCCCCCTGGCGGATGATCCCACCGGCGAGCTGGCCAGCGTATGCACGGTAATCGGCAAGGTTGCTGGACTGCGGGCGGATCACCCACTGCACGGGGAAGCGAACATCGATCAGGTTGCGGTCCGACGCGATGTGCACGTGCTCGAGGTGGTAAAGCACCGGCGGACCCTGATACCAGGGCATCGCCTCAGAGCGCTCGACGACGTTGTCCCCGAGCAGCGCCGAGATCGGGATGAACGTCACGTCCGGCAGCTCCAGGCGAGCGGCAAACGCCTCGAAGTCCTCGACGATCGTGTCGAACACCGACTCATCGAAATTGACCAGGTCCATCTTGTTGACACACACCACCACGTGCGGGATTCCCAGCAACGCACTGATGAACGCATGACGCTTGGACTGAGCAACGACTCCCTTGCGAGCATCTATCAGCACTATCGCCAGGTCAGCGGTTGACGCCCCGGTGACCATGTTGCGGGTGTACTGCTCGTGCCCAGGGGTGTCCGCGATGATGAACCTGCGCTGCGCTGTGGCGAAGTAGCGATAGGCGACGTCGATCGTGATCCCCTGCTCACGCTCGGCGCGCAGACCATCGGTCAGCAGCGAGAGATCAACGAACTCATGCCCCATCCGCTGGCTGGTCTGCTCGACGTGCGCCAGCTGATCGGCCAGCACCTGCTTGGAGTCGTACAGCAGCCTGCCGATCAGCGTGCTCTTGCCATCATCGACCGATCCAGCGGTGGCGAAGCGCAGCAGGTCGGCCGGGCGCTCGCTCAGACGCCGGAAGACCTCCGCAGCGCTCTCGCCCTGGCGCGGCTCTGCCTCCGTGCGAACTGCACCGTTGCCATTGACCGCGGCTCCGTGCGGTGAATCGACCCCCCCGGCCCCCGCCATCAGAAATATCCCTTCCGCTTACGATCCTCCATCGCTGCCTCAGTGACCCGGTCGTCAGCGCGAGTCTGACCGCGCTCGGTCACCTCTGTGGCGGCGATCTCAGCTACAACCTCCGCGATCGTGGCCGCGCCGGACTCGACGGCGCCGGTACAGCTCATGTCACCGACGGTGCGGTAGCGCACCTGTGCCGAGAACGGCTCCTCTGCGCCGGTCAATTCGACAAACGGGCTAACCGCATAGAGCATCCCATCCCGGGCAAACACCTCGCGCTCGTGGGCGAAGTAGATCGAAGGCACCTCCAACTCCTCCTCAGCTATGTACTGCCACACGTCCAGCTCAGTCCAGTTGGAGATCGGAAATACCCGTGCGTGCTCTCCCTTGTGAATGCGGCCATTGTAGAGGCTCCACAGCTCCGGACGCTGTTTGTGCGGCTCCCACTGACCGAACTGATCGCGGAAGGAGAGAATGCGCTCCTTGGCGCGCGCACGCTCCTCGTCGCGACGAGCCCCCCCGAACGCCGTGTCGAAGCCATGCTCAGCGATGGCATCGAGAAGAGTGACCGTCTGTAGCCCGTTTCGCGATGCGCGCGGACCCGTCTCCTCGACGACGCGACCTTCACGAATCGACTCCTCGACCGACGCTACAAGCAGCCTCTCGCCCAGCTCCCGCACCCGCCGGTCACGAAACTCAATCGCCTCGGGAAAGTTGTGACCAGTGTCAACATGCAGCAGCGGGAAGGGGAACGCCGCCGGGCGAAACGCCTTCTCAGCTAGGCGCAGCAGCACGATCGAGTCCTTGCCGCCGCTGAACAGCAGAACGGGCCGCTCGAATTCCGCGACCGCTTCACGCATCACGTGGACCGCCTCGGCCTCGAGCGTGCGCAGGTGCGTTAGGTGGTAGCTGGCTGGCATCCTTGCTGGCTGACTCGATAGCTCATGTACGGGATGGCATGGACCCCTATGGTGGAGCACTGCCGCTTGAACTTGGTGAACATTACGTGGTGCGCGCCCAATTTTCAAGATCGTGCGCCCCATGCACCAGCCAGCGTGCAGTCAAGCCCCTGATACGGTGCGAGCTCTTTCCGGAGGATCAATCCTCCGTGAGCACTGGCTCCGAACGCTAGGTCCAGGACTGTGAGCACACCGATCAACGACTTCTCTCCCCGGTCGGCTTACCGCGCGGAGAGCAATCCACGCGTGCTGATGCTGGGAATGGGCTGGTTTCCCACAACGCTGGGGGGCCTCAACCGCTATTACCGCTGCCTGTTCGAGCAGCTCCCCGAGGCATGCGGCGTGGTTGTCGGTCCGGCCGAGGATGCCCCCGAATCGATCTCTGTTGTCAAGGGGGGGAGCGTGCTGCCGCGTCGCCTGCTGGAGTTCTGGCGTCTCGCCCGACGTGCGGCCGCAAGCACCGATGTGCTCGACGCGCATTTCTCGCTGTACACAGCGGTGCCGTTGCTGCTGGGAGCACTGCAAGGCCGCCCAATGGTGTTTCACTTCCACGGGCCTTGGGCTGAGGAGAACGTGGCAGCGGGCGATCGCTCGCGCATCAGGCTCTCCCTGCGCATCGCCCTCGAGCGGCGTGTGCTGCGGCATGCTGACGCCCACGTCGTGCTCTCATCAGCCTTTCGCAGAGTGCTCGTCGAGCGCTACGGGGTGCGTCCGTGGGATGTCCACGTATGGGCTCCCGGCGTGGCGCTGGACACGTTCACACCGGGAGATAGAGCCCTGGCACGGGATCGACTGGGCATCGGTCGAGACGTATTTGTTGCTGTCTGCGTGCGACGGCTGGTGGCGCGCATGGGCGTGGACGGACTGCTCGACGCGTGGGGGGAGATTGCTGGGTCACTGCCTGCGGGCTCTGTGCTGCTGCTCGTGGGCGACGGGCCGCTGCGCGAGTCGCTCGCCCGACGTGCGGCGCTCCCGCCCTTGTCAGACAGTGTGCGCATGCTCGGCAAGCTGTCAGATCAGGAGCTGATCGAGGCCTACCGGGCGGCGGATGTGGCAATCGTGCCGTCAGTCAGCCTCGAGGGGTTCGGCTTGATCGTGCCGGAGGCAGCAGCGTGCGGGACACCGAGCATCGTCAGCGATGTCGGCGGCTTGCCGGAGGTAGTGCGAGCGCTAGACACTTCGCTCGTCGTACCTGCCCAGGACCGAGTGGCTCTAGGCGAGCGCATCGCGGCCGCGTCGCAGGGCGTCCTGCCGGCACGGGATGCGACACGAAGCTTCGCCGAGACGTTCTCCTGGCCGCAGCTGGCTGAGCGCCACCGTGCTCTCTACCGCCGCCTGCTCAGCCACGAGCACGACGGAAGGCTACGCGTGGTGTTCCTTGATCACGTCGCCCGCCTGTCGGGCGGGGAGATCGCGTTGATGCGCCTGCTTACCCACTTCCAACAGGTCAACCCCCACATGATCCTCGGCGAGGACGGGCCCCTGGCCGACAGGTTGCAGCAACTGGGCGTCTCGGTTGAGGTGCTTGCAATCACACCGTCCGCGCGCGATTTGCGCCGCGACATGGTCGGCCTCGCTGCGACCTCACCGGTAACCGTGCTTCACACGGTTAGCTACGTTGCCAAGCTCGCCCTGCGACTACGCGCGCTCCAGCCCGATCTCGTGCATACGAACTCGCTGAAGGCAGGTGTATATGGGAGTCTCGCGGCAAAGGCCGCTGGCATCCCGGTCGTGTGGCACGTGCGCGACCGTATCTCCGACGATTACATTCCGCGCCCGGCTGTGCGCTTGGTGCGAACGCTCATCCGGCACCTGGCCGACGGCGTGATCGCGAACTCCACCGCTACGCTGGAGACGCTTCCCGCTGCCGATCGTGGGTCGCTGAGCTGGGTGATCCCCGCATCGGTGGAGGTCCCCCCCAGCGATCCTCGCCCACCGGGCGCGCGGCCTACCACGTTCGGGATGCTTGGACGGATCGCGCCGTGGAAGGGACAGGATCTGTTCCTGCGTGCGTTCGCTACGGCGTTCCCCAGCGGCGATGAGCGAGCGGTGGTGGTCGGCTCGGCGCTGTTCGGCGAGGAGAGCTACGAGCGCGAGCTGCATGCGCTGGCGGCGAGCCTCGGCATCGCCGAGCGCGTGGAGTTTCGGGGCTTCCGCGAGGACGTGTGGCCAGAGCTCGCGTCCTTCGACGTGCTCGTACACGCATCCGTGATCCCCGAGCCTTTCGGCACCGTCGTGCTCGAGGGTATGGCGGCCGGCGTTGCTGTGATCGCCGCAGACGAGGGCGGGCCTGCCACGGTGATCGCCGATGGCCAGACGGGGCGCCTGTTCCGTAGCCGCGACCTGGACTCGCTCTGCACAACGATGCGCGCGCTGCATGAGGATCCCCAGCAGCGCCGGCGGCTTGGGGCCGCCGCCCGGGGCGCCGTCGCGGACTACCACCCAGATGTGGTGGCAGGACAGCTCGAGCGTGTCTATGACCGTGTGCTCCGCGAGTCCGGGCCTCGCCAGGATCGGGCGCGCGCTCAAGGATCTTCGGATTGATGCCGATCCACTCCGCAGCCAGCCACCTCGATTTTGCTGGTGTCTTCGACCGGAGCCTGAGATCAAGGAGCGATGACCAACATGCCCCACCACCTTCGCTGGCGTATGCGCCGCGCATCGCTCCTCGCCTTCGCGGCCTTGGCCGCCGGCCTCTGCCTCCTCGCCCCCGCAACCGCGGCCGCGCATCGCAGGCCGCGCCTTGAAGCTGCTGTCAGCGAAGAAACGGTCACAAGCCCCCTTCAGGAATCCACAACCGAAGCGCCTGCGACGGAAGCACCCGCCGCTGAAACACCCGCTGAAGCTCCGAGCGCTGCCCCTCCGGTCGAATCGGCGCCATCGGAATCCACCACCAACACCCGGCGTAAAGGACGACGTGAAGGACGGCGTGCGCGCCGCGGTGCTGTGAGCGCGGCGGGCTGCACTGTCGATCTCCAAGCGACGCCGTCGGTCATTAGCGCCGGTGCCTCACTGAGCCTTACCGGAACGGTCAGCTGCCCTGAAGCCGCCGGCGCCGCTGCTCAGACGGTCACCCTCTTTCAGAAGCTCGCGCACACGGCTGGCTTCAATGTCGCCGCCACCGCGACCACCGAAGCGAACGGCGCATTCCAGTTCGCGCCAGGGTCGCTCGAAGACAACAGCGTCTTCTACGTCCGCTGCGACGGTGCCAAGAGCGCTCGCACCAGCGTCGAGGTCGCTCCACAGGTCACGATCAGCACGCCTGTCGCCGGCGCGCAGCTGCTGCTCGGCAGTGCGCGCGCGTCACGCGCAAGCGCTGATGATGGCAGCGCGGTCACGTTCACCGGCACTGTCAGCCCTGCTGACCCGGGCGCGACCGTCTCGTTGCAGCGTGAATACCGCACTGGGGCATGGCATCGAATCGGCGGCGGCGGGCAGGTCAACGACGAAGGCAACTACTCGATCGTCCACACTTTCTTTAGGCCTGGCGAGGCACACATCCGCGTGGTGGTGCATTCGCGGGGGCTCAAGATGACGACCGCCTCCGCACCGGTCACCTATCACGTCTCTCGCACTCGCCACGCCCAGGTGACGATCGGATCCTCGGCCAACCCTGTCGCCTACGGGTTGTCGGTGACGATCAGTGGAACCGTCGCTGGAGCGCTCAATCAGCCGGTGACGCTGCTCGCGCAAACGCCCGACGGCACGTTCACTCCAGTCGCCGAGACCACGACAAGCGGCGACGCGTATTCCTTCGTCGAGTCACCGCTCCTGAGCACGGAGTATCGCGTGAGAAGCGCCGGCGCCAGCTCCGCAATCCTCTCACAGGGCGTCGCCTACGCCCTCACCGCAACGCCCTCGGCGTCGACCGTACAGGCCGGCGCCCAGTTGAGCTTCACTGGCACCGTCACCCCCGCTCACGAAGGACAGGTCATCGACCTCGAACGCGAGAACGCATCGGGTGTTGGGTACAGCGTCATCGCTGCGGGCACCGTCTCCTCGACCTCCGCCTACTCGATCACGCAAACATTTCCAGCGGTGGGCAACGAGCTGCTGCGAATCAGCGTTCCGGCCGAGCCCGGATTCGAGACTGTCGCGAGCGAAATCTTCGCGATCGAAGTCACAGCGGCCGGCTAGCTCGCGCGCACACGCTCACGCGCTGGCGAGCCGAGCTCATAGCCCAGCGCCTCGAGCTCCGCGCCCGCAAGCCGCTCCGCCTGTGCCAGCTCAGCCTGCTCGCGTCGCTCATGAATTCCGATCGATCGCGGGTGCGCGCTGCGGAGAAGCTTGCGCATCGTGGGTGTCAACTGCTGGCCGAGATGCTGGGCGATCGCCTGTCCCTGTGTGATGGGGTCTCTGATCAGATCCTCATAACGCACACGCAGGACCCGTCCTGACGCGCGGACATCGGCGCGATCGAAGAAACGCTGGCAACGCCTGACCATCTCTCGCCACATCCAAACCGAACGTAGGAAGGGACTTGCGTCAAGGAATGACTCACTGTCGCTGTCACCGACCCACCAGGGCACATAGAGCTCGCCGACCTTCCGCCCCATTTGGACCTCGTCGCTCTCGAGATCCGCAAGCCTCTTGTCAGTCAGCACATCGTAGGTGCGAACCAGTGAATCGGCGACATCGCGGCCGTCTCTAAAGATATACAGCAGACGAGCCCCAGGAAGCGCCTCGTAGGTGAATTCGGGGGCGAACGCCAAGAACGGCTCCTTGTACACGAGCATGCTCTCCACCCGCTTGCCCTTGATCGCCGGCGCAAGCGTGGAAAGGCGTCGATTGGCCACCCACCACTTCCTCAATGCGCCAGCACGAGCGTGGTAGAGACTGGTTGTGAGATAGTCGGCGAGCGCGACTCGAAAGCTGCGCTCCAACGCCTCACGCACTTGCTCTGAGAGCTCCTGCGCTGCGAGATGAGCAATGCCAACAGGAAGTAGGTTCCCGCTCACGCACTCCGCACTCGGCAGGGTGCTCAGCGCACTCATCAGGAATGTTGTTCCCGAGCGCGGAGCCCCAAGGACGATCGCGCGATCGACAGTCACACGCGCCCCTCATTGTCTCCCTCGATCAAGCCAGAGTTCATCCTCGGGCGACTCTATCAAGCGCACATCGAGCGCCGCAATGCACGAAACCAAGAACCGTAGTTGTGCGAACAGCTATCGTTGCTCGCCAGATGGCCGACGCTGATGCATCCGCTTCCATGACAGCCCCATCTGGGCCGCCAGTCACACGCTCGGTGCTCCTAGGAGTGCCTAGATGGACCAGAGATGGCGGTGTCTCTGCTCACGTTCAGACAAGCGCGACACTCCTTGCCCAGCACGGCGTCGATGTGCGCGTGCTCGCTGCGCGCATCGAGTCCGATGGGGACCTTCCCGGGGTTACCATGTATCGGTGTCCTGATCTGTTTAATGACGACGCGCCGATGACTGCGCGAATTGGTGAAGCGCTGTCCTTCAAACCTGATGTTATTCATCTTCATCAGGTCGATCGTCCTGATCTCGTCAAGGCAATGCGCGCGAGCGCACCAGTGGTGATCAGCGCGCACGTCTACTCCGCGTGCACCTCGGGCGTCTACTACTTTCGCCCCGGCCACGAATGCACTCGCGCGCATGGGCCGGCGTGTGCGTTCAATCTGGTCGCACGCGGCTGCGCACATACGCGTAACCTCAAACCGCTGCCCACCCGCTACAAAAATGCCTCGCGGAGAGTGGAAGCTCTGAGGAACGCCGATCTGGTTCTCTCCTATTCAGCTGCAGTCGACCGGCATCTTGCGGCGAACGACCTGTCGCGACGGCGGATCGTCCCGTTTCCAGCAACGATCTCTCCCAAGCTAGGTTCCGGCCATGCCACCCGGCGGCGGGTCGTCTTCGCCGGCCGAATAGTGCATCAGAAGGGTGTGTCCGTGCTGATCCGCGCGGCTCGCCACGTCGATGGAGAATTCGTCATCTGTGGTGATGGCCGGCAGCTGGAGGCTATGCGTAAGCTGGCGCAGCGCACCGGAGTACAGGAGCGCGTCTCGTTCAAGGGCTGGCTGAGCTCAGAGCAGCTGGCGGATGAGTTTGCGAACGCGTCGGTGGTAGTGGTGCCATCGCTGTGGCCTGAGCCGTTTGGGCTTGTGGGGATTGAGGCGCTGGCCGCTGGCCGGCCGGTGATCGCCAGCGCGACTGGCGGCATTGAGGATTGGCTCGACGATGGGATCAGCGGGCTCTGTGTCACACCAGGCGATGTCGAGGAGCTGGCGCTAGCTCTCAACGAGCTGCTGGCAGACACTGAGCGGCAGCGAACAATGGGGGCCGCGGGCAGAGAGGCAGTGAATCGGCGCTTCTCGCCAGAGCGGCATGTTGCTGGGATCCTCGATGCTTACGCGAGCGCACGGGCAACTTGGCGCCCGCCGCTCAGCTGATGGAGTCATAGCCCCACAGCTTCACGAGGTCGCGCTCGAGATATTCGCTGAGCGCGAGGACCTCCGGCTTGAAGCGACGGCGCAACTCGAGCATGAACTCTGCGTCCAGCGGCGGCGGCTTGGTGTAGACCGTGCGACGCACCAGCGGGTAGTAGAGGGATGTGCGCATTCGGTTGCTCGTCAGCGCCTTGCCGACTTCTCGCAGCGCCCTGAGGCCCGGGCCCGTACCCGCACGCAGCGAGCGCCTGAACTCGTCAAGCCAGACCGAGCGAACACCAACCGTTGGGTTGGCCTCTACGAGCTTGATCGGATGGGCCTCGTCAATATCCAGAAATCGCATCAAGCGGCGCATGATCGCCTCATTGTCGGCACGGAAGTCGTCGTAGATCAGCACCAGCAACTGCTCCTGCGGGAAGACGGCGCGGAAGCGGCGCAGTTGCTCTACGTAGCGGACCCGGTCTGTGTAGATCAGGGTTTGCGGCCAATACGCGTATTTTGGGAGGTGTCGGTCTTCACGGCGGTCGCTCTCTAGCTCGATCGCCTTGCGAAAGCTCTTCTCCGTCTCCTCGTGCGCCGCGAGCAGCTGCAGATGCAGCGAGCGCAGAAAGCTCGCTGGCTCGCGGAACACGGCGATGATGCGGGCGTCCGGGCGCATCGCCGCAATGCGAGCTGGCGCCACCGTAGACCAGAGGTACGACGAGGAGGCCTCCCCCACGCGCTGATCCGCTCGCGCGCCAGCAAAGAGCGACAGGTAATCATCCAAGCTTTCGACCTTACGGCCAGTGAACGCCATCGAGCGCTTGCCAGAGGTCTGCGGATTAGGATTCTCGCGGGCGAAGAACCAGGGCTCCTTGGGATCGCACATGAAGACCTGAGGATGGCTCCTCAGCATCTTGTAAAGCGCGGTCGTACCGGACTTGGCGTGCCCAACGAGGAAGAAGTCGGGAACCCTCCGGGGCGTGCTCAGGAGCTTTGCTCCAGCACGACGCTGTCGCTCACCCGCGCCAACCAGTCAGACTCACCTGCCAGAATCGCCTCGAAGATAAGTCGGGACTGCTCGTTGTTGTTGTCCATCGTTTCCTTCCACTGGTTACCGCTAGCCCCACCAAAGCTGCTACGCGCACGTCCAACTCCAGCCCGTAGCCAGCGTCGTGCCGGGTGCTGTTTTTTGCGCTTAGCCAAATCGGACTTGAGCTGCTTCAGGTCAACGCGTGACATCGCGTTACCACGAAAGCCAGCACCATGGTGATAGACAATATCGCCGTAGACCGCGAAAAACACAGGGTGCAACTTGGAACCGTTTGTCCGCAGCAACTTCACCCATGGCGTTTCAGACAATTCCAGGGCGCGGAGCAGGTTGGCCCCAACGTCGCTCACGAGCCTGCCTTTGACAGCCGGCCACACCGGCCCGAGAGACCAATCGCCAGGGAGGCTGCGCCAGGTACCGACAGTCGTTACGCAGAAACATGGGTGAGGTTGAGGGTCGTTGATGTTCTCCGCCCGCCTGACGGCAACCAGCGGCGTTTCTTCGAGCGCTTCTGTGACGACCGGCATCGGATCTGCGATCGGAAATGCATCCCCGTCGAGAAACATGATCAGATCGTCATCCTTAGCCACATGACAGATCTCCAGCGCGAGGTGATTTAGCTTGCCAGCATGCGGCCCGCGCTGCTCGAGCACCCGGTCGAAGAACGAGGAGTACGAGGGGTCTATGCCCTCAAGTGACGTCCACGTCTCGTAGGGAACCGAAAGGTATCTGCGTAGATAACTCGTCTGGATCTCTATCCAACGCGGAGATTCGTAATGGACAGTGGCAACGTAAAGCATGAAGTGTGCTCCTCGGATGCGCTCGCGAGCGCATCCGTCGCTCGGCACGCTATCTTTAGCGTAGGATTATACGCCCAGATCGCTATCATACGGCAGACGGCCTGGACGGATCCAAGCGCCGATGAACGAGACTAATAACGACGCCTTCACATGCGCTGTGCGGTACGGCGTACGTTCGCGTACAGGTTCGTCAGTTCTAGGCGAGCGGAGATGAACGGAGCGGACGCAGGCAAGGTCGGGTTCCGAGCGTTTCGCCTCCGACGCCGCGCTGTGGCCAACGGCTCGGGCGCAAAGCCGCTATCGATGCGCGCGCGGCTGACACCGCTCATCGGCGACCAACGCAGAGCGATGGTCGCGATGAGCTTCCTCGCAATCTTCGCGGCCTTTGCCGAAGTCGTGAACCTCATATTGATTACGCAGATTGCTGCGACCCTTGTCAAACCAAACGCAACACACGCGCGCCCTGCGTTGCTGCACATACACGCAAGCACAGGGACACTGATTCTTTTGGCCTTCATCATCTCGGTCGCGCGCGTGCCGTTGCTGCAGCTGCCGGGGACAATCCTCGCGGCACGGATCGTCGCCACAGTGGGCGCGCGTGTGCGCACAAGCCTGTATCAGGCCTTTAGTCACGCCTCCTGGGAGCTACAGTCGCGCGACCGCGAGGGACAACTGCAGGAGATCATGACCAACCAGACCGCGCAGGCAGTCGGGAGCGTGGGGAGCATCATGGGCCTGATCAACTCGACGTTGACCTTCGTTGTCATGTTGGCATCAGCGTTTGCGCTGAATGTGTATGCGGCGCTCATCGTGCTGGGGCTCGGTATCGCTACGTTCGGGCTGATGCGCCCGCTGCGTGGGATGGGGGGGCGCCGCTCGCGCGCTCTTTCTCGTGCACAGGTGCAATATGCGCGTGGCATCGCCGAGTCGATCCGCGTCGCCGAAGAGACACAGGTGTTTGGCGCCGGCGAAGCTCAGCGCCGGCGAATCGATGGGCTCGTAGCCATCTCGCGACGGCTTCTCTTTCAGACACAGCTCCTTACGCGAATCGGCTCGACCATCTCTGAAAGTGTGGTTTACCTACTGCTTGTGGGTGGGCTTTTCCTTATCCATAGCGAAGGCGACCGCCACATCGCCTCGCTCGGCGCGGTTGTGCTGATTGTGGTGCGCGCTAGCTCCAGCGGCGAAGGCCTCCAAAGCGCCTACCAGGGGCTGATCCAGGCAATGCCGTATGTGGAACGTGTGCAGGAGGCGGAGGCGCGTTATCGGGATAGCATGCCGGTGCAGGGGAGTGTGGCGTTGGCGCGGGTGGAGACGCTTGCTTTTGAGAATGTGGGTTATGCGTATCGGCCT
>Ga0302326_10001133_pt1 | contig 69327 bp, 54 predicted proteins | sample Palsa_T0_3_FD_202264 | JGI IMG/M metagenome (GOLD analysis project Ga0302326, IMG submission 202264) | Peat permafrost microbial communities from Stordalen Mire near Abisko, Sweden - Palsa_T0_3 | ecosystem: Environmental > Terrestrial > Soil > Palsa > Peat permafrost | place: Sweden: Abisko... | reverse complement strand
CTTTGCAGGACAAAGTACCTGCTGGTCTGGATCGCAAGGAGACGGAACTCTACCGTCAGCTGGATCCGGGGCGGCTTCCGAAACACATCGCCATCATCATGGACGGCAACGGGCGCTGGGCGAAACGGCGCCACATGCCGCGCGTGGCGGGGCATCGCGCCGGGGTGACGGCGGTGCGGTCCACGGTGGAGACGGCGGCGCGCATCGGCATTGGAGCGCTCACGCTCTATGCGTTTTCCGAGGAGAACTGGAAGAAGCGTCCCAAGAGTGAAGTGGATTTCCTCATGCGCCTGCTCAGCCGCTACCTGAAAGCGGAAGTGCCCACGCTGAACAAGAACAATATTCGCCTCGAATATATCGGTCGGCAGCAGCAACTGCCGGATGACGTGCAGGAGCGCATGGCCTGGGCGCGGGAGAACACGGGGCGCAATTCTGGCATGGTGCTGACGCTGGCGTTGAATTACAGCGCGCGCAGCGAACTGGTGGACGCGTTCCGGTCGATGGTGCATGCGGCGTCGCAGAACGGCGGCATCGAGCATTTACAAATCGATGAGGAGATGGTCGGGCGGCATCTTTACACCAGCCATCTGCCGGATCCGGACCTGGTGGTTCGCACCAGCGGCGAGATGCGGCTGAGTAATTTTCTGCTGTGGCAGCTGGCTTACGCCGAGATTTATGTGACGCCGGTCCTGTGGCCGGATTTCCGCGGGGCGCACCTGATCGAGGGGATCGCCGAGTACCAGAAGCGCGAGCGGCGTTACGGCGGGCTGAATGGCGATGGGCACGGGCGCGACGACGTTGCGCATGAGAAAGCGCACAAGTAACGCATGACTCCCTTGCCAACTCCCATCTCGAATGTTCGCTGTTAGCGCCTCAGGGGCTAAAGCCCGACTCACCGCAAACGGGTTACGCGGCCCCTTCGGCAGGCTCAGGGCAGGCTCTGGAAGGGCCGCTCTTCCCCGGTTCTGCATAAGTTCGGTGTTCCCACAGATGATAGGATCGTAGCGGCGCGGCCGGAAAATCGCCGCGATTTCAAGAGAGTCCCCACTTCCCTTGCTGAAGCGCATTGCGACTGCGGTTGTTCTGATTCCGATTGTGCTGGCGCTGATTCTGCGGGCGCCGGTGCCGGTGCTGGCCGTGGTGGCGGGCGCGGTGGCGCTGGCCACGATTCACGAATTCCTCAAGCTGACGGAATCTTATGGAGTGCAGCCGATGCGGCTGCCCACCTATATTTTCTCGGCGTTGTTTTTTCTGCTGCTGGCGGTGAATCCGGGAAACGAAAAGCCATTGCCCTCGACCGCGATTTTCATCTTTGTCGCAGGCGCGGCAGCGGCGCTGGCTCCGTTTATTTTTCTTACGATCGGCATGCGGCGCGGCGATCTGCGCAGCGGATATCCGGCAGCGGCGGCGGCCGTGTTTGCCTTCACCTACATCGCGCTCCCCATGGGAATGCTGGTGCAGCTGCGCCAGCTGTGGGCGGGAGCGTTTTATCTGCTGTATCTGCTTCTGGTGGTTTGGGCGGGAGATATCCTCGCCTATTTTGTGGGCAAGTCGATCGGACGCCATCTGATGGCGCCGCGCATCAGTCCGAAGAAAACGTGGGAGGGCGCCGTGGCCTCGCTCGTGGCCAGCGTGGGCGTGGGCTGGTTGCTATTCGCTCATGCCGAGCGGATCAGTTCGGCGCTACTCAGCTGGGGATTGATCGTGCGCCGCGACGGCTTGTTCGGACTTGAGACGCCGGCCATGGGACCTGTCATTCTGCTCACGGTAGTGCTAAACATCGCGGCGCAGCTTGGGGATCTGGTCGAATCGCTGATCAAGCGTGGGGCGGGAGTGAAGGATTCCGGGGCGCTGCTTCCCGGCCACGGCGGGATGCTTGACCGCATTGACGCGCTGCTGTTTGCCGCTCCCGTGCTGTGGTGTTATGCGGCCTGGCGGGTGATGCAGTAGGGCCCATTTCAGATTGTTGATTTTAGATTTCAGACTAGACGACCCAAAGGTGGACTTCTTGGGTAATGCTCCGCTCAAACCTCTTCACCTCGAAAGTTCTCTGAATGCAGGCAAGCTTGCGAAGTTCGAGCGGTTTTCAACCGATGTTCTACTGGCCTCGTTAGTGCCCGGGCTGGAAGGTTCCCTGAAAACGCGGCCGGATGGAACTATACTGGATGGACATCATCGGGTTCACATTCTTCGCCGACGAGGCGTGGATGTTGACGGGCTTTCCCGGGAAGTCGTCGTAAAGGATCAAGAGTAGATGCGGAAGGAACTCTATTGGCTCGATGGGCCGTGGCCGGGAAAGCTGGCAGTGGCTGCCCGTCCGCGTGGGGGAGACTGGCTGAAGGATGACCTCGCCAGCTGGAAGCGCGCGAGAATTGACACGGTGCTTTCGCTACTCACACCGGAAGAAGAACTAGACCTGGATCTTCGCGATGAGGCGGCCGAGGCTAAAGCCCGCGGAATGGAATTTGCGTCATTTCCGATCCCAGATCGCCAGGTCCCACGTTCGGAAGCGAAGTGGTCCGAGGTTTTAGAAACGACGAGCCGCACTCTGCTGGAGGGCAAGAACGTGCTAGTACATTGCCGTCAGGGAATCGGGCGCAGCGGATTGGTGGCGGCTTGTCTGCTGGTCAGGAACGGGATGAGTCCCGGCGCAGCGGTGGAATCGGTCTCCGCGGCGCGTGGGGTCTCTGTGCCGGAAACGGCAGAACAACGGGATTGGATTGACCACTACGCAGCGGCGTTGTCGAGCACGAAATGACCGAGCACGAAATGAGTATGAAACGCATCGCCATCCTGGGTTCCACCGGCTCGATCGGCCGCAGCACGCTTAGCGTGGCGGAGTCTTATCCCGACCGGTTTCAGATTGTGGCGCTGGCGGCGGGGTCAAACCTGGAGGCGGCGTTTGAACAGGCGCTACGCTGGAAGCCGCGAGTGATCTCAATGGCTGTGGAGGCTGATGCTGACGAGCTTCACGCTCGGCTGAAGAAAAACGGGCTGGGCGCGATTGAGGTGGCTCACGGCGCTGCCGGAACCGTCCGGGTGGCGACGCATCCCGAGGTCGATTTCGTGGTCAGTGCGATCGTGGGGGTTGCCGGACTTGAGGCGACGTACGAAGCGGTTCGCGCAGGCAAGGTTGTTGGGTTAGCCAATAAAGAATGCCTGGTCGCCGCGGGAGAACTGATCACTGCCGAGGCGCGCCGGCAGGGCAAGCCGCTGCTGCCCATCGACAGTGAGCATAATGCAGTGCATCAATGCCTGCGCGGCGGGCGCATGGAGGAAGTCGATCGCATTTGGCTGACGGCTTCCGGTGGGCCGTTCCTGAACACGCCGCGCGCGGAGTTCGATTCCATCACCGTGGAGCAGGCGCTGAACCATCCCACGTGGAAGATGGGACGGCGCATCACCGTCGACTCGGCCACGCTGATGAACAAGGGTTTCGAGGTAATTGAGGCGTGCCGGCTGTTTCACCTGCCGCCGGGCAAGGTGGAAGTGATCGTGCACCCGCAATCGACGATTCATTCCATGGTCGAGTTCGTCGACGGCAGCATTCTGGCGCAATTTTCGGTCACGGACATGCGCCTGCCAATCCTTTACGCGTTAACATATCCTGAGCGGATTCAATCGGATATGCGCTTTGCGGTCAGTGACTTGCGTCATCTGGACTTCAGCCCCCCGGACATGAGTAAATTTCCTTGTCTGCGGCTCGCCTACGAGGCGGCCGAGGCCGGCGGCGGCAAGACAGTCGCGCTGAATGCCGCCGATGAAGTGGCTGTGGCCGCGTTTCTGGAAGGCGCCATCCGGTTTAATGACATTCCCAGGATCATCGAAGACGTGCTCTCGCGAACAAATACTGGATCATTGGAGTCTATTGGGAGTGTGCTTAAAGCCGACGCCGAAGCCCGCCGATGTGCTCAAGAGCAGGTCGCGGAGCTCATCAAAACAGGTCCGAATGGGAAAGATGTGAAAAATATTGCGTCGTCGCGGGCAACTTCTTTTGTCTGATTTTGGAATCTAAAGGGTTGGAAAGTACGTATCTCTACTATGCCTGAGTTTCTTAGTCCGCTCGCTTATCTCTACGTTATCCCAGTCTTGGGGTTCATGATCCTGATCCACGAGTTCGGCCATTTTGCCGTGGCCAAGCTGCTAGGCGTGCGCGTGGAGCAGTTCGCCATTGGATTCGGCAAGCGCCTGTTCGGCTTCCGCAGAGGCGAAACCGACTATCGCATCAACCTGTTGCCGCTCGGCGGCTACGTCAAGATGAGCGGCGAGAATCCCATGGATGAGCGCACCGACGATCCCGGTGAGTTCATGAACCATCCGCGCTGGCACCGTTTCCTGATCGCCATTGCCGGGCCCACCATGAACATTCTGCTGGCCATTTTTCTTCTCACCACCGTCTACATGGTTCATTACGAGTACCCCGTCTACATGGACAAGGCAGCCGTGATCGACGGCGTGCGAAAAGATTCCGCCGCCGCACGGGCCGGCATCGAGCCCGGCGACCGCGTAGTGAAGATCGACGGCATCACCAACCCTACGTGGGAACAACTGGCGCCGCGCGTTTTCATCAGTCCGAATCAGCCGATCGCCATCACCATTCAGCGTGGAGATCAACTGCTGGAAAAGACCATCGTGCCCAAGCCGATCACCACCTCGGAAGTAGGATCGGCGGGGTGGTATCCCGCGGAACCGGTCATCATCGGGCGGCTTGAGAAAGATATGCCTGCCATCAAGGCGGGGTTGAAAGAGAATGACAAAGTTGTCGGCATGAACGGCAAGCCGCTGGTTTCGATTGACGAGATGATCGAACGCCTGCAGGAGACAAAAGATCAGCCAGTCGATCTTACCGTGCTCCGGGGCAGCCAGACTTTGAATTTCCGCATGCAGCCTGTGCTTTCGAACACCGACGACCCGAAGGAGCAGCGCTACCGGCTGGGCTTCCTCAACCAGGAAGAAACCACGGTCACGAAATTGCCGTTCTCGAAAGCGCTGCAGCTCTCGCTCGAAGAAAATAAAAAGTATTCGCTTCTGCTTCTGGAACTGGCGAAAAAGATCGTGGAGCGCAAGATTTCTCTGAAAGCGGTCTCCGGCCCGATCGGAATCGCGCAGGAAACCGCATATCAGGCGCAGCAAAAGGGCTGGACGCCGCTGATGGGGCTGACCGCAGGCATCAGCCTGAACCTGGGCATTTTCAACCTGCTGCCAATTCCCATTCTCGATGGCGGCGTGATCATGTTCCTGCTGATCGAGAGCCTGATGCGCCGCGACATCAGCCTGCGCATCAAGGAACGCATCTACCAGACGGCGTTTGTGTTCCTCGTGCTGTTTGCCCTGATGGTGATTTACAACGACATCATGAAATCGATTCCGGGGCTGGCGGACCGGCTGCCGTAGGATCGCTCTGACTGTGGGGACGGGCACTCTTGCCCGTCCGTGCCGAGCGAAGCTCGGCTGCCTACCACTGGTGCTCGGGAGCTGTCGGCAACAAAGCGAGCTGCGCTCGCGGGACGGGCAAGAGTGCCCGTCCCCACACAAGCCGATGGGTTGGGTGGAGAGTGAGTCGACCGTCGCGAATGCCATCTCAAGCCGGCCGTGCAACACCGGCGTCATTCGTGACGCAAGGCGGCCATCGGATCGATCCGCGACGCCCGTCGCGCGGGCACATAGCCCGCGAGCAGCGCGGCACCCAGCAGGATCGCCACCGCCACCGTCAGCGCCAGCGGATCATTCGGCTTCATCCCGAAAAGAAGCGATTGAACGAACCTGGATGTACCCAATGCCGCCGGCACACTGATCGCCAGCCCCACTGCCACCAATACGAACACCTCGCCCAACACGGCGCGGACAACGGCGCCGCGCTGCGCCCCGAGCGCCATGCGAATCCCGATCTCCCCGGTGCGGCGGGCCACGGTATAGGACATAGTGCCGTAGAGGCCGACGCACGCGATCGTCACCGCCAGCACGGCAAACGCGGAGCAGAGATCGGCGAGCATGATCTCCTGGTGAAGGTGCTCGCTAATTTCTCCAGTCTGAGTTCTCACGTCGGAGATAGCGATGCGGCCGTCCGCCTGACGCACCTCTTCGCGGACGGAGTTGACGTAGCTGAGCGGATCGCCGGACGTGCGCAGAATGTAGGTCATCTGGTTCGGCTGCGGAAAACCCTGGTCGTAAGGGAGGTACACGACGGGCAGGATCTCCCGCTTAAGGTTGCCGTAGCGAGCGTCCTTGGATACGCCCACAATCTCCATGTCGCGCTCGATTGCCTTTTCGTCGCTGCGTTTCCACAGGATCACGTGGCGGCCCAAGGGATTCTGTCCGGGGAAATTTATCCTGGCAAATCGTTCGCTGATTACCGCCACCCGCTGCGTGCCGGCATGGTCGCGGGCCTCGATATCCCGGCCCGCCAGGATTGGGATCTGCATCGTGGTCATGAAATCCGGGCCCACGGTGATGAAACGAGTCTCGGGACTGGTCGGCAAACCGGGCAAGCTGATGGGCAGCAGGTTCTCGCCGTTGATTAGGGAATCTTCGGCCAAACTGGCGTCGCGCACTCCCGGGATGGCCGCGAGCCGGTCCCGAAGGTGGGCGTAGAAGTCAGTAATTTCCGGGTCGCGATGCCCGGATTGCCGGGCGTTCAGCTTGAACAGCAGCAGGTTCTCGCGGTTGAATCCGAGTTCGACCGATTGCAGATTCGACAGGGTGCGCACAAAGAGCCCCGCCGCCACCAGCATCAGCAGCGAAAGCGCGACTTGACCGACCAGCAGAACTTGACTGACGCCGATCCGCGAGACGCCGATCCCCGAGATACCGACGCGCGCGAAGCGGATGCGCGAAGAAGAATCGCGGGCACGGGACTGGCTCGAGCGTATTTCTTTCAACGTGGAGGCGAGATCGAACCGCGTGGACTGCAGCGCGGGTGCAAGTCCGAACAGCACGCCGGTGAATATTGAGAGTACAGCGGCCACGCCGAGCACGTGCCAGTTCAGGTCGGCATGCACCGTGGCATTTCCCTGCCCGCCGCCAAGCAGCAGAGTAAGAAAGCGAATTCCCCACACCGCCATGAGCACGCCCAGCGCGCCGCCCAGCGACGCCAGCAGAACGCTTTCGGTGAGCAGTTGCCTGATCACGCGGAGGCGTCCCGCGCCCACGCTCATGCGCAGCGCGATTTCGCGTTTGCGCGTCGCGGCGCGCGCCAGCAGCAGATTCGCCACGTTGGAGCACGCGATCGCGAGAATCAACGCGACCAGCGTCATCAAAACGTAAAGCGGTTTCGAGAACTTGCGACGCAGCGTATCCAGCCCGGTTGCTCCTTGCTTGAGTGCAAGGGCGGGAAGATTGGCGCGTTGCTCGTCGTTGCTGGCAGTGGTCGCGACCCACTGCTGAAATCGCGGAGCCCATGCGGCCTGCGCCTGCGCCAGGCTGACTCCCGGACGCAGCCGAGCCATGATCTCAACCCAGTAATAGTTATTGTCGAGGTAGTCCGCCGGCCGGAATCCGAATGTGTCACCAGTTCCCAGCAACAGGTTGGTATGCATCGGGATATAGATCTCGGGGACGGTAGCGGGATCGACTCCGAAGAATTCGGCGGGTGTGACTCCAACCACGACGAATGAAAGATTGTTGATGAGAATGGATTGACCGGCGGCGGTGCCAGCGCGCCCGAAATGTTTCTCGCTGAAGGCATGGCTAACCACCGCGACTGCGGCGGCTCCGGTGCGATCGTCGTCGGGAATGATGAGCCGCCCCGCGGCGGGTTGAACCGCCAGGCCCTGGAAATAATTTCCGGATACCAGTTCGCCGCTGGCGACCTCAGCCTGGCCGTTGATCGCCACGTTCATGCTTCGGACTTCCCGGGTGTGGCAATAGGCAAACACATCGGAGAAAACTGCGTCGTTGTTTTGGGCTCCATCGTGTTGAAAAAGTTCGAATGCCGGGTACGGAAAAATGCCGGCCGTGGATCCCTGGCCGGAATCGTCATAAGTGCTGCCGCTCATTGACTGCATCACGGAATCCCCCAATAATGAGGACTTGGCGTGCCAGTTCAATACCACCAGCGACGCAGGATCGGACACTGGCAGAGAACGCAGCAGGAGCGAGTCGAGAAAACTGTAGATGGCGGTGTTGGCGCCGATACCGAGCGCCATCACCAGCACTGCGACGATGGTGAACCCCGGAGTCTTTGCCAGAGTGCGCGCGGCGTAGCGGAAATCGCGCCAGGTATCTTCCAGCCATGCAATGCGATTCGTTTCCCAGACCGTGTCGCGGATGCGGAGCGGGTTACCCAATTTCAAGTAAGCTTGCCGGCGCGCTTCTTCCGGGCTCATACCCCGCGCCAGGTTGTCGTCGATCTCGTGCGCTAAATGGGAGTCCAGCTCATGCGCCAACTCCGCATCTCTCTTGGACCTTCGGAAGAATCGCCAGAGGCTCACGGTGGTTTTCTCCTGCTATTCGGCGGTTTCACCTAAAACGCGGCCGATGGCTGCCACCACTTGCCGCCAACGGTTGGTCTCAGCAGTCAATTGCTTCTTACCGGCAGCCGTCAGCTTGTAATACCTCGCCTTGCGGTTGTTTTCGCTCGCGCCCCAGTAGGAATTAACCCATCCCCGATCTTCGAGCCGATGCAACGCCGGATAGAGCGATCCCTGCTCGACTTCCAGCACATTCTCCGAAGTGTGCTCGATAACGTGCGCGATGGTATGGCCGTGGGCCGGCCCCGTGATCAAGGTTCGCAGGATCAGCATATCGAGCGTGCCTTGTACCATTTCTCCGTTCGCCTGCCGGTTGTCGGCCATGTATCTTCAACCCCGTCTTCCACTGGAATGTATTCCACTCGAACGTCTATGGGAGGAGAGCATACACCACTCGAATGTCTATGGGAAGGAATTTTTCCTCGATCTTGTGCAAGCCAGAGAACCTATGCAACTCGACGGCAGCGCCTCAGCGGCGGCAAATTGCATAGGCCCTTCGCTCCCGCTCAGGATGACAAGCATCTGGGGACCGCACCACCTCGCGAACCTGCCGTTATTTGGAAGCTTCCTGTGCGATCCATTTGTCCGTGCGCGTCTCCAGAAGATCGAGCGGGAGGGTTCCGCCGTCGAGTATCTCGTCGTGGAATCTGCGGATGTCGAACTTGGGCCCCAATTCTTTGCGGGCGCGTTCGCGGAGTTCTCGAATTTTGAGCTGGCCGAGCTTGTAGCCGAGGGCTTGCCCGGGCCACGCGATGTAGCGGTCCGTCTCCGACTGGATGGTGGGCTCGTCGACCGCGCCCGACTTGCGGAAGAAATCCACAACTTGATCGCGCGTCCATCCTTGGGAGTGAATTCCGGTATCGACAACCAGACGTACGGCACGGAAGAGTTCCGAGGACAGTCGACCGTAGTCCGAGACTGGGTCCTGGTAGAAGCCGACCTCTTTGCCAAGTTCCTCCGCGTAGAGTGCCCAGCCTTCGGTGTAAGCAGTGAAACCGAGACCGTGAAGCCGGAACTTGGGCAGTCCGCTGAGTTGCTGCTGCACGGAGAGTTGCATGTGATGTCCGGGAATGCCCTCGTGGTAAGCGGTCGCCTCGTCGTCGATGAGCGAGCGATCGGCGAAGTTGGAAGTGGCCACCACCACGCGTCCGGGGCGCTTGCCATCGGGTGTGCCGGTGACGTAATGAGTTGCGGCAGCGGCCTGGAAGGCGGGTATCGCTTCCACGGTGACTGGCGACTTGGGAAGCAGGGTGAATAACGCCGGGAGCTTCGGCTCCATCTGGGCGATGTAGTGGCGGAAGTCCTCCAGAATCTGCTCCGCAGAGGTGGGGACGTACTTGGGATTGTTCCTGAGAGACGCGCGGAAAGAAGCGAGATCGGCGAAGCCTGCCTTGTTCGCGACAACCGTCATCTCGGCCTGAATGCGGTCCATCTCGCGAAGGCCGAGTTGGTGTATCTCATCCGCCGTCATGTGCGTAGTGGTGCGGGCGTAGATGGCGTTTTGATAACGCCTCTGGCCGTCGGGCAGAGAAGTGACCGCGAGGGTGGTGCGGCCTTCCGGCGCGTATTCCGTGCGCAGGAAAGTGGCGAAGGTTTTGTACGCGGGGATCACGTCGGCGTTGATGCTGTCGGTAATCTGCTGGGTCAGGCGCTTTTGCTCCTCAGGGGAAATATCCGCGGGATATTTTTTTGTCGGCCGGAGAAAAGGATCGGCATCGATAATGCCCTGACACTGGACGGGGAGCTTCTCAATGAGAAACCGGACAGGCATGAGCTTGTCCTTCATGCCGGCGCGAAGGACTTCGGTGGTCTCGCTAAGGACGCGTGGGATCTGGTGCAACCGGGCGATGTAGTCCTCGTAGTGCTTGACCGAGTCAAAGGGGACGGAAAACGGTAGATCGGCAAGGCCGGTATGGACGCCGTTCTGCTGGTTGATGGGCATCTCGTATTCTTTGAGGCCGTAGTCGGCGATGCGCTGTTGGAGGATACGAACGAGCAGGTCGTGAGAGAGTTGGTCCGGCTCGGAGAAGGAAGTGGTCGGGATAGCCTCGAGACGCGCCAGGAAGGCCTCGTCGGTCTGGTGGCGCTGGGCGATGGCGGCGAGTGAGTAGTCGGCCAGCTTGTCGTTGTAGCGATAGTCGCCGTAAGCGGTGGCGCGCTCCGGGAAGTTGCGCAGATCGGTCTCGTATTGCTCTTCGAAAAGAGCGTTTTGAGCACTCAGCCGCTCGGCAACTGGACTGAGGTTTTGAGCGAAGACGGAACCCGCTATGGCGGTCAGGAAAACCAGGCAGGGGTAGAGGCGCATGATGTGCAGCGTACCAGAACGAGCGATGGAATGGGCGTTCGTCTCGTTGTTTCGTAGGTCTGTCTTCGTAGCACAAGGCAGAGTCTCCCCATCGAAAGGAAAGTAGCGGTTCAATTTAGAATTTCTTCGCGAACTCTGCGGCTTTTCCTTTGCGAACTCTGCGGTTAAAAGCTGTCGTTCTTGGGGGGAGCAACAGACTCTAACCGCTAAGGACTTGAAGAAGGACCGCAAGGTACGCGAGGAAATTCAAACACAGCCGCTACCCGAAAGGAAGCTCCGATGCCATGGTCTGTTTCTGCATGTTAAAATATAGCTTCCCATGTCCACGATTCCCCGTAGAAAGACCGTGACCGTCGTCGTCGGCGGAGTCCGCGTCGGCTCCGATGCACCGATCGTGGTGCAGTCGATGACCAATACCGATACCGCCGATATTCCCGGCACCGTCCAGCAGTGTGCCGCGCTGGCTCGCGCTGGCTCCGAGCTGGTGCGCGTCACCGTGAACAACGACGACGCCGCGGCCGCCGTTCCCCACATCGTGGAACAACTCGACAAGCAGGGCGTGCGGGTTCCCATCATTGGCGATTTTCACTATAACGGCCACGTGCTGCTCACCAAGTATCCTGAATGCGCGCGCGATCTCGCGAAGTACCGCATCAACCCGGGCAACGCCAGCATTGGAAAGACGGGCGATTCCAACTTCCGCACCATGATTGAAGTTGCCGTGAAGTATGAAAAGCCGGTGCGCATCGGCGTGAATTGGGGCTCGCTCGATCAGACCCTGCTGACCCGCATGATGGACGAAAATTCCGCGCTCGCCGAGCCCAAAGACGCCCGCGAAGTCACCATGGAAGCGATGGTAGTAAGCGCGCTGAATTCCGCCGACCTCGCGCAGAAATTCGGCCTGCGTCCCGACCAGATTATTCTCAGCGCGAAAGTCAGCGGAGTGCAGGATTTGATCGACGTCTACCGCGCGCTGGCCGCGCGCTGCAACTATCCGCTGCATCTCGGTCTAACTGAAGCCGGGATGGGCGCAAAAGGCGTGGTCGCATCCGCCGCCGCGATGGGCGTGGTGCTGCAGGAAGGCATCGGCGATACCATCCGCGTTTCGCTGACCCCGGCTCCGAACGGCGACCGCACCGAAGAAGTTCGTGTGGCGCAGCAGATTCTACAGTCCATGGGCATTCGCAGCTTCACGCCGCAAGTCACGGCCTGCCCCGGCTGCGGACGCACCACCAGCACTTTCTTCCAGGAAATGGCCGAGCAAATCCAGACCTACCTGCGCGAGCAGATGCCCACGTGGAAGGGCCGCTACGTTGGTGTGGAAGAGATGAAACTGGCCGTCATGGGCTGCGTGGTCAACGGCCCCGGCGAATCAAAGCACGCCAACATCGGCATCTCCCTGCCGGGAACGTTTGAGGAGCCCAAGGCTCCGGTCTACGTGGATGGACGCCTGTTCACCACGCTGAAGGGCGACCGCATCGTCCCCGAGTTCATCGAAATTCTCGACGAATACGTCGACTCGCACTATGCCGCGAGGCAAGCTACCAAAGAAGAAGTCCCCGCCAGAGTCTAACCTTTACCCCTGGTCTGACCTTACTCAGAGTGTCATCCTGCGCGCAGCGAGACGGTGTTGACGTGTGTAGGACGGACACTCTTGTCCGTCGCCGTTGATCTTGGTTTTGGGGTTGATCTTGCCCTTCAAAACAAACTCAAAATCAACTTCAAAGGCGACGGACAGGAGTGTCCGTCCTACACAAGCTGCAGGCTCTACTGCCCAGGGAACAGCAAGACCGGGTTCTGCTGGGGCAAAGAGTTGGATGTGGTGCCAATGCCAAATGGCGTCGCCAGATCAAGCAGCAGCGTATCGTCCGGAATGTTTGATCCCGGATTATTGATGTTGCTGTCGGTCGTGTTGATGATGGCCACGGACCCGGCATCGCAAACGCTGACGTAGACGCGGCTGCTGTCGGCCGCCGCAACCGCGGATACGCGGAAGCGTGCCGCAAAACGACTGGCGGAGGTATTGGGCACCGGGACCAGACCCGGATTGTAGAGGCCCTGCGCATTCGCCGGGAGGCAATTTGCCACCTCGGGGACAGACGTCGTCCCGCTCGGGAAAGCCGAAATCGTGCTCGTCACGGTCGTCGATAGCGCGTCCATCACGGTCACCGAAGCGATCACGGAGCACGCGGACGGCGCGTTCAGTGACTGCGGAACGGGGTCCGTGCAGCCCCCTCCGATCAGTTGATAACTCGCGATATACGCTTCCGTGCCATCGGGCAGAGCCGCCACCGACATGGGACAGGGATTCACACAAGACGGAAAGTTTGTGGGGCTGCTCCCCAGGGCAATAGTCTTCAGCAGAGACGGCAGGCTCCCTGCGACCGAAAAAATATAGGCGCTGCTGTTGTTTGGGTTCGTGACGTAGAGCCGGTTCAGATTCGGGTCGTAGAGAACATAATTCGCTCCCACGCCCACCGACACGCTGCCGATCACCGCGTCGGTCGCCGCATCAATGGTCCAGAGCTGGCCATCGCCCTGGCTCACTACATAGACCTGTTGGCCATCGCCGCGCGCCACGATCCATACCGGCGTCGTCCCGGAGAACCCGGAAACCGTACCCGTCGCCGTAGTGGGCGCCATATCCACGGTGTAGAAGCTGGCGACCGTGTTGTTCCCCTGATTGGCCACGTAGAGCTTGTTGCCGTTGAGCGTTTGCACCTGGGCCAGCGCCACCGGATTCGACAAGACGATGGGAGGCGTTGACGCAGGCGCGGCGTAAATGATGTTGGTGATGACGTTGCTCGTCCCATTGACCACGGTGATCGAGTCCGTGCTGGTCGTGCCGTTCGGATTGCAGACCGGCGGGGCATTCTCTACCCCGTAGTTGGCCACGTAAACTGTCGTATTCTGCGAGGCCGCAACAAAGTCCGGCAGATAGGAACAGAAGAAATTCGGCTGCGCCGGGGGCAGCGCTCCAGGATTCGGAATCAAGTTGGGATAGCTGACCACGGTGGCGGCTCCGATGCCGCTCGAGGTGGCCGACTGCGTGACTGGCACAAACGAAGAAATCGCGTCCAGCCCATCGGCAATGGCGCTGCCAGCACTAGCCACAAATACCCGGCTGAAGTTCGGCAGACTGACGCCGTGCGTCGGATTGGCGCCGCTCACCGTTCCATCTACCAGACTGGCGATTCCCAGGTCTGTGTCGCCGCCAACGTCAATCTGCATAGCAGAACCGGGGCCGTAGAGCAGGGTCGGAATCAGCGGCGGAATGGACGGGTTGGCCGGATTCTGATCAAGCCCGTAGAAGGCGTTGGTGTTCAGGGAAAACACGGCGTGAAAATCCGCAGGACTCGGCGGAATATTGTTGATGGGAATCACTACCGGACGATAGATCTGGCCGCAGGCAACGCAAATCATGACCGCAAGTACCGTTGCCGCCATCCAGCCCTTATTTCGAAAACTCATCAGCACCCCGGAAAGATAATTTCAAATTTCAAGTGATCAGGCGAAGCGACCATTGTAACCACTGGGAGCGATCCGCGCAAAAGAGCGGGCTTTCGGGCTTCGGCTTTCGGGCTTCGGCTTTCGGGCTTCGGCTTTCGGGCTTCGGGCTTCGGGCTTCGGGCTTCAGCTACAGATTTCAGATTTCAGATTTCAGATTTCAGAAATGGATGCGCTACAAGTACGGCGAGATGCCCCGGGCGACAATTCGGCAGGGCCGGGCCGATAGTAGAAATTGAATTCAGAAGAGAGAACGTGGAGCCCCGGACGCCTCGTCCGGGGTGCCGAAGCCCGAAAGCCGAAGCCCGAAGCCCGCTTTTCTCACCGTCCCCGGCGCGACTTCGTGGCAGCGGGCGCTTCCGTTCCAGCGGTTGCAGCCGGCTTTTTCTTGCCTTCCATTTGTGCCAGGCTCAGCTTCAGGGCGGCCATCAGATCGACCACCGGAGCCAGCTTCTTAGGCTGCTCCACTTCGGCAACTTCGCCGCCTTCGAGCTTAGTCTCAATCAGCTTCTTCAGATTTTCCTGGAAGTTGTCTTTGTACTTTTCAGGATTCCATTCGTCGGCCAGCGCTTCGATCAACTGGTGCGCGACTTTCACTTCTGCGTCTTTCAACTCGACGTCCGGCGCGCCGAAGCCTTCTACTTTTTTCACTTCTTCGGCGTAGTACATGGTGTGCAGCATCATTCCGCCTTCATGGGGACGCAGAAATACCGTGTACTCGCGGTTGTGCATGGTGATCTTGGCAATGGCCACGTATTCGCTTTCTTCCAAAGCCTTGGTCAGCAGCGCATACGGACGCCGTCCCGCTTCTTCCGGCATCATGTAATACGACGATTCAAAATAGACGGGATCGACTTCGCTCGACTTTACGAACTCGAGGATCTCCATGGTCTTGGCGGTCTGCGGCTCGATCTTCTTGATCTCGTCGGGCTCAATGATGATGTATTCGTCCTTGCGGAACTCGTAGCCCTTCACCATATCGCTGCGCTCGACGACGACGCCTTCGGCCTGACAAATGTATTGCTGCTTCAGCCGCGACTTGTCAGTGCGGTGCAGCATGTTGAACGAAATGCCAGAACTGCGCGCGCCCGAAAACAAACGCACAGGCATGGAGATAAGTCCGAAAGTTAAGTGACCCGACCAAACCGACGATGGCATTAGTTCCCCCGAGGTCGATTCCCGAAGCGGCGGTGTCGGCTTCAGGATCGTGGAGCTAAACGCAACAGCAGAGAGAGTTTAGCCCAGAACGGTACTTTGATGCACCAAACAAGTGGCATGTTGGAGGGTTGGAGGAACCGAAATTCAAAGCCGGAGGGAGTGTGGGCAGAAGCGTCCAGGCACTACAGGCGGTAGTTAACTGAACGGGTTCCAAAATTCCCACGATGGCAGTCGATTTGACGGTATAGTAATTTTACTATATGATGGCTGGGAACGCATTGGATGTTTCTCTCTCAAAGCCGCATCCCGCTGAGCGGGCTGTGAAACCGCAAGCAGCGCCCAAATACCTGGAGGACACTGCGGATCCTCCGAGAGGGAAACATAAATGACATCTCCGAATTTTACGGCCGCGCGGTCCCAACGGCGAGTTTTCTGGATCGGGGACTCGAAAAGGAGCCTTCGGGATTTTCCGAAGGCTGCGCAAAAGCTGCTGGGAGACGAGCTACAGCTTATTCAATTTGGAGGCATGCCAAAGGATGCCAAGCCTTTCAAGGGCATCGGGAGCGGCGTTGTTGAGATTGCGCTTAGATATTCGTCGGACGCTTACCGAGTCGTAGTCGCGTTACAGATCGGCAGCCGGATTTATGTTTTGCACGCCTTTCAGAAAAAGTCGAAAAGAGGCATATCAACCCCGAAGCGCGACGTTGACCTGATTAGGAAGCGTTATGCCGAAGCACAGGAGCTGGCACGTGAGTATGAAAAGGCGAAAACAAATTAAGTTCGAAGAGGGCTCCGGAAACGTCTTTGCCGATCTGGGCCTCAAGGATGCCGACCAACTTCTGGCCCGCGCGCAGATCGGATTCCACGTCTTCAAAATCCTCGAAGAACAGAAGCTGAAACAGCGCGAAATCGCCGAGGTCCTAGGGATTGCGCAGCCCGACGTGTCGCACCTGATGAACGGTCATTTTAGCCGCTTCACCACCGACAAGCTGCTTGATTTTCTGAAACGGCTTGACCGGAAAGTGACGATCGAGGTCAGCCGTCGCGAAAAAGGCGAGCCCTACCAGCAGGTGAGCTTCGCCCCATAATGTTGGCAATGACTCGAAACAACGCAAAACGCGGCGCTGGCGTCCCATGGAAGAACTGATTCGCTGGAGTATCGATGTCTCGAAGGACACGGACCTAACTCTCCGCACCTTTCTGGACTGCCAAGGGGCCGAAACCAACGACTTCTCGAAATTCGTCGAGGACGCGGTCCGTTGGCGAATGTTTCATCTCACAATTATGGACCTCAGGGAACGGAACGCCAATATCGACCCGGACGAGTTGCAGCGCATTATCGACGAAAATGTGACCGAGGCCCGCGCCGAACGGTACGCCAAGGAAAAGGCCGAGGAAATCTAATAGGCCGGTCGATCTTAGTCCGCCTTCAGTATTTTCTCGCTTTTCCGCCGTTGCTACCCACGGACTACGGAATGCACTGTAATCGGTGCAACTGGGACTTAAGAGACTCAATCAACAGAGACTTACAGAGGCCCAGCCCTGTGCGAAACACAGGCGCTAAGTAGTTTATTATCAGTCACTTAAATACGCGAGATGAATCGATTGAATGGTCTGCTGGCGAGCCCCGAAACGGGGCTGTCCCCCAGCCCGGGCCAGGCGCTCGGGCGACCACCTGAGGTCTTGGAAGCTCCGCAATGGCCCCTTCTCCACCAGCACCTGCCCCGGCGCCAGAACCCGGGCGTTCCTCTGACAACGCCTTTCCGAGGGCGCACTTCTGAAACCGGCTTGGCCCCTGCATCATCTCTAGACAGGACTGCTTGACGGGGGCCAAATGAGCGATCTGAGTTATCCCATCGGTAAGTTCCACTTCGAAGCACCTCCGACTGGATCTCTAAGCGACGATCAGAAGCAGAGACTGGTTGACGACATTTCACGCGCGCCCGTTAATCTCCGCGCTGCCGTCTCGGGCCTTTCCGCGGACCAACTCGACACGCCTTACCGCCCTGGGGGATGGACCGTGCGCCAGGTCACCCACCATGTGCCCGACAGCCATATGAACGCGTACATTCGTTTCAAGCTGGCGCTCACCGAGGCGGAGCCGACCATCAAACCTTACGAGCAGCAACTTTGGGCTGAACTGGCTGACACGAAGTCGACACCAATCGAGGTGTCCCTGGCGCTGATGGATTCTTTGCATGACCGCTGGGTTCGCCTGCTCCGCTCACTGAAAGCGGAAGACTGGCAGCGCTCGTTTCGCCATCCCGAACTCGGCACGGTCAGTTTGGAGAAAAGTCTCGCGCTGTACGCGTGGCATGGCAAGCATCATGTGGCGCACATCACAAATTTGCGCCAGCGCAACGGCTGGTAGGAAGAGCAGGCTTCGGGCTTCGGCTGTCGGGCTTCGGCTTTCCGCCTCTAGAGTGAGGGCTGTTGTCGACGCGAGATTTTCCATGCTGCCGGCAGGACACGGGCAAAGCCTGCCCTGAGCGAAGTCGAAGGGAGTGCCCGTGCCACACGATCTGAGGGGTGACTACGAAGGCTTCGTGCCAAATGGTCCAAAGCCGCGCGGGATCAAAAATAGACCATGTCCTTTAGCGGAGAGCGCGGGAAGAAAGCCGAAGCCCGATTGCCAAAGCCCGAAGCCCGCCTTACGGCATACCTACTCGCCACGACAAATAGCTGATGGCTTCGCGCAGGACGGCGACCAGGCGCTGGCCCTGGCCGTGGGGTTTGGAGTCGGGACGCGGGGCTACGTAGACGGGGCCGATGCCCTCGTGCTCCAGCAGCTCGCGGATGCGAAACACGTGGTAGGCGTCGCTGACCGCGACGCAACTGTGCAATCCGTTGGCGCGCATGATCACGGCCACGCGCACGGCGGACTCGGCGGTGTCGTGTCCCTGAGTTTCCGCAATCAAGTTTCTCTCCGGGACGCCGTGTTCCATCAAATGCGTGCGGCCCACTCCGCCTTCGCTGAATTTAGGATCGCCGCCGGCTCCGCCAGTGGTGATGATGACGGGAGCAAGCCCACGTTGATAAAGCGCGTAGGCATGATCGAGCCGGGCACGATAGACCGGCGACGGGTGTCCGGAATATTGCGCCGCGCCGAAGACGACGATCGCATCGGCGTGCTGCATCTGCTCGAGCGATGCGGTGTGAATTACACGCAAGGCCGTGATCGCCAACCACGCCACTGCCGCTGCGCCGACCAGGGCGGCCAGCCGCAGGAATCGCATTCGCGAACTTTTATTGGCAGACCTATTGGCAGACCGGTTAGCGGACTGATTGGCAGATTGGTCCGCAGAACGGCTGGCCAACTCGTTGGCAGAGTCGTCCGTCATCCTTGGGCAAAAAACTTGGAAATCTCTTCTTTGGGGATGGCGCCTTCGCGGATGATTCGCCAGCGCGTCTCTTCGTCGGAAAGGTCGATGATGGTGGATGGAATGTCGCGGGGAGAAATGCCGCCGTCGACGATGATGCTGATGCGGCCGTGAAGCTGGTCGTGCACCTGCTCGGCGGTGGTGCACTCCGCCGCGCCGCTCAGGTTGGCCGAAGTCGCGGTGATCGGAATGGCAGCGGCAGTCACCACCGCCAGCGGAATTTTTGCATTGGGTACGCGCAAAGCCACGTTGCCGGTGTTGGCGGTTACTTTCAAGGGCAGGCGCGATCCCGCTTTCACGATCACGGTCAACGGGCCGGGCCAGAATTTTCGCGCCAGGGCGTAGAACTCTTCGGGCAGTTTTTTGGCCAGTTCCTCGGCCTGGTCGACGCTCTCAATGAGCAACGAGAGCGGCTTGTGGCGCGAGCGGGTCTTGATGTCATAGACCTTGTCGACCGCGCGCAGGTTGAAGGGATCGGCTGCCAGACCGTAGAACGTGTCGGTCGGCATACCCAGCACCTCGCCCGCCCGGATCTGATCGGCGGCGTACTTCACCAGTGACACTTCCGGATTCTCACTATTAATCTTGACGATCTCGGCGCGCACAGCAACCCCTTCCCATTAACTACAGCGTGGGTGAATTTAGATTGTGAAACTTATCATAATACGGCAAAGCGTTGAAGGTGGGAGAACAGATAGGGAGAGCAGCGTATCATGCTGTGACTGCCGTTACGCCAGGAGTTTCGCCTACTCATGACCGGAACCCGTGAATCTGCGCGCTCGCAGCCGCGACTGCGGCGCATTGAGGGGCGGCACAATCCTCTGCTGAAGCAATTGCGGCAGGCATTTTCCCGCGCCCAGCGCACCGCTGAGGGAGATTGCGCCATTGAAGGGCTGCGCATGCTGGAGGAAGCGATCCGCAGCGGGCTGCGGTTTCGGGCAGTTTTTTTTCGGGAGTCGGCGCAGGACCGCGCGGAGCGGCTGCTGCCGCAGATCGGCGCTCATGTTGAAACTTTGCTGCTTCCCGACAAACTTTTCGATGCGTCAGTTCCCAGCGAAACTCCACAGGGGGTAGCGGCTCTCGTCCGTCTGAAAGAATTTTCCCTGGACGATGTGCTCGAGAAAGAACGATTGCAGGTGGGACCGATCGTGGCGCTCGCGGGGCTGCAGGATCCGGGCAATCTGGGAACGATCATCCGCTCGGCGGAGGCTTTTGGGAGTGCCGGGATTATTCTGGGCGAGGGCACGGTCAGCCCTCTCAACGCAAAAGCGGTGCGTGCTTCGGCGGGATCGATTTTTCGTTTGCCCGCAGTCGCAGCGGCGGCTGGGCTCGAAGAGGTTGTCACTAGGCTTCGCACGAAAAGCGTACGACTGATTGCCACTTCTTCGCACAAGGGCACGCCTCTGGATCAGGCCGACCTCACCGGTCCGATTGCCGTCTTCATTGGAAGCGAAGGCTCCGGTTTGGCGCGCGGGTTGATGACGCAGATGGATGAGGTCGTGGCCATCCCGCACACGGCGCAAGTGGAATCGCTCAACGCGGGCGTGGCCGGGAGCATTATTTTGTATGAAGCGGCCAGGCAGAGGAAATGAGAAAAGGCCTCGGACGGGCCGACCTCGGACCGCGGACCGCGGCCAGAGCGTTTCTTGCAAGGCTGAAGGGGCGGGGACTGAGGTCTGAGGTCCGGGGTCTGAGGTCCGGGTCTGAGGTCCGGGGTCTGAGGTCTCGCGAACGGCCCATCTACCGCCAAATCAGATTCATGGCTGTGTTGTGGTTGTTGAAGGTGACCTGCAGGGTCTTGATGTCGCCATCGGTGAACGCGGCGGAAATGGTTTTGGAGAGATCGACGGATTCGTCGGCGGATTCGGCCCGCAGACGGATCACATGAACCCCCGCCGGAACCTGCACGGTTTTAGAGTTGGCGCCATAGATTCCGTTGAAAACAATCATGTGCTTCCGAGCAGTTCCATGGAGGGGCTGAGTGAGGGTTAGCTTGTTGTCAATCCATACTGAGAGGGTCGCGTCCTTGAACTGATGCTGTATGGACAAGTCCAGACTGGCAGTAGATGCCGGGCGTATCTTACGCGGGGCGGATGATGTTTGGACAAGATTGCGAAGCTGGGGAGGTTTGTCGGCAACGTTCCCGGTGACGGCGGGCACGGTCGGGCCAGCGGGGGAAGCCGCAGCCGGCATGGGTTGCGCGCCTCCCGCGTACTCCTCGGCCGGACGAACCGGACTGGGGGTGGACGCGCTCTGTGCCTCGGCGGCAGTTTTCCGCGAAGCGGCAAATCTTCCGAAGGGGTTTCCGAAGAATAGAACCAGCGTAAGCATCAGCGCCGCGCCCACGATCAGCCCCCGCAGCGGAGCTTCGCGGATCGCGGAAAACATCGATCGACTGAGCATGGATCGACTGACCAAGGATGTTTTCCCTTCCGCCAGAGTCATGTTCGCCGATGTGGACAACGCGCTCCGCGAGCGCGTCCCAGCCGCGAACGTATTGTTCAAGGAAGTGGTGGTCGATCCTGGTTGGTGTTGCTTTTGCAGTTGCTGCAGGTCGGCGGCAAAGTCCGATCCGCGCTGGTAGCGGGCGTTGGGGTCTTTCGCAATGGCGCGCGAGATGACTGCATCGAGGGCGCGGGGCAGATCAAGGTCCAGGGCGCTGGCCGGAACAGGTTCACGATTGACCACTTTGAAGCAAACTGTGGTGGCGCTGTTGCCGTGAAACGGCGAATGCCCGGTAACCATGGCGTAGAGAATCACGCCCAGAGAAAACAGGTCGGAGCGTCCATCGACGCCTTCGCCGGAGAGTTGCTCGGGAGCCATATAGGCAGGCGTGCCGAGCACGTGGCCGGGCAAAGTGAACTGCGCAAGATTCAGCTTGGCGATGCCCAGGTCGCCAATTTTGGCGTGGCCGTCCTCGGTGATGAGTATGTTGGCCGGCTTAATATCGCGATGGACAACGCCTTGCGCGTGCGCATAATCCAAAGCGCTGGCGATTTCCTCAGCCAGGCGCAGAGCCTGGGCCAGCGAAAGCTTCTTCTCGCGGGAAAGAATCCGGCTTAGAGACTCGCCGGCGACGTATTCGAGCACGATGTAAGGATTGTGGGTCTCGGGATCTTCGCCGGCGTCGAAAATGGAGACTATGCCGGGATGGTGCAATCTGCCGGCAGCTTGTGCTTCGACGAAAAATCGCTGACGGAATTCTTCATCCCGCTCGGGTTCCTGCCCTTGCAGGGAAACGGTCTTGAGGGCGACCAGGCGATCGATCTGGGGATCGCGCGCCTTGTAGACGACACCCATGGCACCGCGGCCTAGCTCGCCGACAATCTCATACCGGCCAAACCGTTTAGTCTCTTGATTTTCCATGGGCAAGCACGTACTGCGGGCAAACTGGTGGCCTATGCTGGTGGGAGGGACTTCTTATGTTATCGCGGTTGGTTTGCCGTCCCCACCACAATGTGGCATGGGATGGGTTACGGCAGTAATGCGGGCAGGGTTACCCAGGGGTCAGGGGTCAGGGATCAGGGGTCAGGATCAGGGCCCAGGGCCTGAGGGCTGAGGGCTGGGGGTCGCTGTCCTCCTGTCTTCTGTGGTGAAATGGATTTGTGAGTTTATTCCAGCCGATCCCGAATGCGAGCGCTGCCGACCGCAGCAGTCCGCTCGCCGATCGCATGCGGCCGCGCACGCTTGAGGAATATGTGGGGCAGGAACATCTGCTCGGACCCGGCAAGCCGCTGCGCGCGCAGATTGAGCGCGATGATACCGGGTCGATTTTATTTTGGGGACCGCCGGGGACGGGCAAGACTACGCTCGCGAAGATTATCGCGAGCATGACCAGGGCCGAGTTCATCGAGTTCTCGGCGGTGCTGGCCGGCATCAAGGAAATCAAGCAAGTCATGGCCGACGCGGAACGGGCGCGGCAGTATGGCACGCGAACCATTGTCTTCATTGATGAGATTCATCGCTTCAACAAAGCACAGCAGGACGCTTTTTTGCCGCACGTGGAAAAGGGCAACATCCGGCTGATCGGTGCGACCACGGAGAATCCGTCGTTCGAAATCAATTCTGCTTTGCTTTCGAGGTGCCGGGTTTATGTGCTCAAGCCACTTGCGGAAGAGCAGATTGTTGAACTGCTGCGGCGGGCGCTCACTGACGAAACCCGCGGGCTGGGCGCGTTAAGGCTGAGCGCCTCGGACGATGCGCTGAAGAAGATCGCCAGCTATACCAGCGGGGATGCGCGGAGTGCTTACAACGTGCTGGAAGTTGCGGCTTCGCTGGCCAAATCCCCACTTCTCACAAAAGACGCGAGAAATGGGGCACCCGAGATCACCGATCCCATTGTGCATGATGCGCTGCAGAAGCGCATTCTGCTTTACGACAAAAGCGGCGAAGAGCATTACAACCTCATTTCTGCGCTTCATAAATCCGTGCGCAACAGCGATCCCGACGCCGCGCTTTATTGGCTGGCGCGCATGCTCGAGGCGGGCGAAGATCCGCTTTACGTAGCGCGCCGCGTGGTGCGCATGGCCGTGGAAGATATCGGGCTCGCCGATCCGAACGCGCTTGCCCTGTGCATGGCGGCTCGCGATGCCGTCGACTTTATCGGAATGCCGGAGGGCAATCTCGCGCTGGCGCAAGCTGTCGTCTATCTTTCTGTGGCACCGAAGTCGAACGCTCTCTACACGGCATACGGCGGCGTGCAGCAGGATGTGGAGCAAACCTCGGCTGATCCGGTGCCGCTGCATCTGCGTAACGCGCCTACCGGTCTCATGAAGGGTCTCGGCTACGGCCAGGGATATCAGTACGCGCACGATGTGGAGGGCAAGGTCGCCGACATGCAATGCCTGCCGGATAATCTGCGCGGCCGCGTCTACTACCGGCCGTCGGGCGAAGGAATCGAGAAGCGCATTCGCGAGCGCATGGAGGAGATCAAGAAACTGCGCTCAACACCGTCCAAGTAGAACTCAAAGAAAGAATCTTAGCTCCGCCGCCTGGCATCTCAATTTGCATGCCGGCCACGCGTGAATTTCGCGTTTCCGCGCTTCACCGAATCGCAGGCTGGTTCTATGCCCTCAACTTCAGGAATTCGCGTCGACGAGGTTGCTCCGGGCATGGCTTCAGCCTCGGCTGTGTCCCCCGATCTGCTGCAGGAGTTGCAGCGCCTGCAGAAAACGGCGCAGAAGATCACATCCATCCTTGATCTTGATCAGTTGATCGACAACGTGGTCAACGAGGTCGCGCATTCCTTCGGCTGTGTGGAGGCGAGCGTTTATCTGCACGACGAAGAGCGCGGCGACATGGTGCTGGCGGGCGTACACGGCTGCACGAAAAACGGCAAGGGTTACCGCCTGAAGATCGGCAAGGAAGGCATGGTCGGTTACGTCGCGTCCACCGGGCAGATGCGCTACGCTCCGGATGTGCGCCAGGATCAGTACTACATTGGCTGTGAGGAATCCACGTTGTCCGAGGTAGCGATTCCACTGCATGTGGGCGAGAAACTGGTGGGAGTGTTCACGGCATCGCATCCGGAGCTGGACGCGTTTCCGCGGCGGCAGTTGAGAATTCTGCGCGCGCTCTGCGACCACATCGCAATTGCCGTGCACAATGCACGCCGCTTCCAGTCGGAGCGGGCCGAGCGCGAGGTCATGAATCGCGAGGCGCTGGAGGCGCAGGCCATTCAGCAGGCGCTGCTGCCGAAGAGTTCTCCTTACATTCCCGGCTTCATGGTTTCCGGCCTCAGCGTTCCGGCCCGCGCGGTGGGCGGCGACTGGTACGACTTTATTCCGTTTCCTGACGGCCGCTGGGGCTTGGTGCTGGCCGATGTTTCGGGCAAAGGTACTGCGGCCGCGCTGCTGATGTCCGCTACTCGCGGCATGTTGCGATCGCTGGCGGAGGCATGCCGCACTCCGGGAGAGGTGCTGACCAAACTCAACCGCTTAATGTCGGATGATTTTCCTGCGGGCAAGTTCGTCACCATGGTTTACGCGGTACTGGATCCGGCAAAGCACATCGTGACTTTCGCCAATGCCGGGCATCTACGCCCGCTGCTGATGGATGACAAGGGCGCGCGATTCCTCGACACCGAGCGCGGAATGCCGCTCGGCTTAGGCGGTGACTATTCGGAATGCCAGATCAACCTGACTGAAGGCTCACGTCTGGTTTTCTACAGCGATGGCATTACCGAAGCGGTGGATGCGAACGAAGAAGAATACGGCCCGGAACGGCTGGCGGAACACGCGGCCAAAGCGGGAGCATCCGCGATCAGCATTGTCGATGATGTTCGCGCATTCGCCAACGGGGCGGGCGTTCGCGACGACGCCAGCGTAGTTTTTGTCGGAGTCGGCGCCAGGAACTCAGCGTAGACGCGCCCGGTGTTGCTGATTGCGTAGCGTTATAATCGCGCCGTGGCGATGAGAATGCTGAAAACGATAAGTCTCTTGCTGGAAGTCACAGCCTTTTTAGTAATCCTCGCCAGTTCAACTTTCCCCCAAGCGGCGGTACTTGGCAAGAATTGCGACCTCGGTGTTGTCGGGGGCAATGAGACGAAGAGCTTTCTTGCGTTTGACCGCGAATTGCGAAGCTCGCTTTCAAGACAAGACGCCGGGGTGATGGCGCTCCTCGTGAAATACCCGCTCCGCATTAACGACGATCGCGGAAGCTTTTATCTGGATGATGCTGGATCGCTGCAGTCGCGCTTTCAAGAGATCTTCCCGCCCGCAGTACGCGAAGCCGTTCTAAAGCAGGGCCCTCAGACGGTCTCGTGCAACTCCGGCGGGATTATGTATGGAGACGGCGTTGTGTGGGTCAATCCCAAAGGCCATCGCTACGCTATTGAGACGGTTAACCTTCCGGAAGGCACCCATTCAGTGAAGACTCGAATTGCGGGCCGAGTCGAGTTCGTGTGTGACGCAGAAAAACACCGAGTGATTGTTAATACCGAGGCCAACTGGGCTCCACATTATCGAGCGTGGAACAAACCCCGCTCTCTTACCGAGAAGCCTGATACGGATATCCCGAACGGGAAAAGGGACTACGAGGGCAGCGGCCCCTGCGCCTACACAATCTGGACATTTACCAGTGGCACGACGAAATTCGTTGTCCACGGGCAGGGTGGGTGCTATGAAGATTCTCATCAGCCGCCCGCCGGTACCCGGGGTCGGCTCGAAGTGTCAACGCCCGGTAAGCCAGATGTGAGTTGGTGGTGCCGTTGAGACTTCTGGCGGATCGAGCACTACTTCACCCGACCCGCGCGCGGTGTTCCTTCAGGATGCAGCGGTCCATCACTACAAAAATTCCAGCCTTGCGCGCTTTCTCGGCGGCTTTTTCGTGGATCACTTCTTCCTGCATCCAGATTGCCGGGACCTTCAGCTGAATCGCCTGGTTTACGATTTCCTCCACATATTCTGGCCGGCGGAAGATATTCACGATGTCGATTTTCTCCGGGATGTGTTTCTGCGGAATGTCGAGCAGTGACGCGTAGGCTTTTTCGCCCAGGCATGATTTGATCCGCGGATTCACCGGGATGATGCGGTATCCGTTGCTCTGCATGTAAGCGGAGACGCCGTGGCTGGGCCGCAGAGGATTGTCCGAGAGCCCGACCACGGCGATGGTCCTGGCGCGCTGCAACAGTTCGGCGATGGGATCCGGTCGTGTCATGGGAGCGATCGGAGAGATGCGTCTTATTTCGATCCGTCTTATTTCTTATTGGCTTGAGCTTCTTTCTGCTGATACATTTTCATGGCCAGCTTGCGGATCGTCTCGGAAATTTCCTTGTTGTTCGAAATGTTTTTCAGATCCTGGGATAGCAGGTTTTTCATGAGACCGAGGCCCAGATCGAGCGGAGTGCGCGGGTTTGACACCAGATTCCGGACGACTTTGTAATTCTTCATGAAGCGCCGTTTCAGCGGAATCTGCCGCAACACCGCTTCCAGCACGTTCTTCTGGCCGGCAAATTTTTCCACTTCTCCATCGGACAGCTTGGGAGCTTCCAGCACCGCCAGCGCGACCACCTTGGTGCCGTCGCGTACCAGGATTGACCGCTCCTCTTTGCTGCCTTTGAGCGCCAGCTGGATTCGACCCTTCACGTCGAGCGCATTGATTTTTTGCACGGTGTTCACGCGCTTGGTCGCGTCTTCGGGCGGCTTCTTGGGGAGAATCGCCTTCCCTGGCACCGCAGGCTTGTCCGCTGCCACGGGCTCCGGTGCGGGTTCAGGCTCGGGTTGGCTCACGGTTTCCTCAGCCGGAGAAACCGGGAAGTAGTCGGAGCCGAGCAGTTCCACAATTCCGCCGATGGCTTGAAATGGCTTGCCCTCATCGGCCTCAATCTCCGATGCATGATGGAAAAAATAAGCGGCGACCGCTTCGTCTTCCTCGGACGCGGATGCCCCGCCCTGGGCCCCGACACCAGAAGGCCCAGGCGCAGTCACGACTGGCGCAGGCGCGGCTGCTGCTTTAACCGGCGGTGCGGCCGGTTGCGAAGAAGCTGGCGCGGGAACTGACGCGGGAGCAGCCGGGGCGACCGGCGGGGGAGTTGGCTCAACAATCATTTCGGCCGTGGGCTCGGGCGTGGGATCATCGCCCCGTGCCGCGACCTCTCCGCCCTTCATCAGCAACTGGATCTCAGCCGACTGCTCTTTCTTCAAGTAAGGATTCGGCTTGAGCGCGTCGAGCACCCAAACAGCAGCGCGTATGCGCGGGCTGCGCAGCATCATGGCGATCGACTCCTGCGAAGCCGAGATGGCAAATTTAGCCAACTCACTTTCGAGGACGGAGGGATTTTCCAGCAGCGCCGGCAGCAGCCGGGGACGCAGGTTGTCGGGGGAAATCAGATAACCCAGCACCTCGCGCGGGGTCTGCGGATCGGAAGCGGCGGCGAGCGATGCTTTCTCATCCCAACCCGCCAGGGTCATGCGAGCGAGATCGCCGAACACCTTGTTGTGCTTGGCCAGGTAGACGAGAATTTCGATGTTCTCCGCGGGCGAGACGTTGAGCGCGCCCTTCGCGGCAAACGGCATCATGTTCGAAGGCAGTTTTGATGCGCGGATTTGATCGATCATGCGCGCCATGGAATTGGGCTCAAGCCTCTGAGGAAAAATCTAAACGCGTTGCTCAAAACCTTTCTTGTCATTCTAAGCGGCCAAAGGCCGCGAAGAATCTGCTTTCCCTTACGCCGTCGGTTCCGCTTGCGTCAACGCTTCCAGCTTATTCACCGCAAGCTCGTAGTCGCGGATGATCCGGTTCGCTTTGCCCCGCCGGAATTCGTCCCTTAAAGCCCGATAGTACCAAAGAGTGCCCTCGCGTCCACCGTTGAACCGTGCCCAAACAGATTCCCCGATTTCGCGATAGTCGGCGAGGATAGAACGAATGTTATTCAGCTTGTCCGCCGCGGAAACCAGCCGCGTGCCGGCGTCGGCCCGCTTGAGGTGCCGCAGATAATTTTCCTTGCGTTCCCGCCACGGAGGTTTGGGATCGATATTCGAGTCGGTGCACCCGTCGACGACCTGGGCCACGCGCTTTCCAAATCGCCGCCGCACTTCCTTTGACATCGGCGCCCCGCCGCAATCCTCGACTACATCGTGCAGCAAGGCTGCAATGGCCAGATCCTCGTCGCCTCCGGCCTCGAGCACCAGCGATGCCACTCCCATGAGGTGCGCGATGTAGGGGATGGTCGAAGCCTTGCGGGTTTGCCCGGCGTGTTTCTCGGCTGCAAACTGAAATGCGCGCAGGAATCGCGGGCCGAGCTTGACCGCGCGTAATGATGCGCGAGATTTCGGCGTTCCTGAGCCTGTCCTGAGCGAAGCCGAAGGATGTCCTTTATGGTCCAAGGATTTTAATTTCGCCTTCACTGCTTTTCTCCACGCCGCGCCATCAAATAAGCGCGGATGAACGGCTGCAAATCCCCGTCCAGCACGCGATCCACGTCACCCACTTCGGTCTTTGTGCGGTGATCCTTGATCATGCGGTAAGGCTGCAGCACGTAGGATCGAATCTGCGATCCGAATTCGATATCGAGCTTCGAGTCTTCAATCTTCTTCGTGGCCGCGCGCTTCTTTTCCATCTCGAATTCATACAGCTTCGAGCGCAGCATGCTCATAGCGCGTTCGCGGTTCTTATGCTGCGAGCGCTCGTTCTGGCAACTGGCAACCAGGCCAGTGGCAATGTGCGTAATGCGCACCGCGGAATCGGTGGTGTTCACGTGCTGCCCGCCCTTGCCGCTGGAGCGGTACGTATCGGTGCGGATGTCTTCCGGCTTGATGACGATATCGATGCTGTCGTCGATTTCCGGCGAGACGTAGACGCTGGCGAACGAGGTATGCCGCCGCTTCGCCTGATCGAACGGAGAAATGCGGACGAGCCGGTGCACGCCGATTTCGCTGGTGAGAAGTCCGAACGCGTATTCGCCGTTCACTGCGAAGGTCGCGGACTTCAGTCCCGCTTCTTCGCCGGGCTGGTAATCGTAGAGAACGGTTTCGAATCCCTGGCGCTCGGCCCAGCGCAAATACATGCGCAGCAGCATGTCGGCCCAGTCCTGCGACTCGGTGCCGCCGGCGCCGGGGTGAATGGTCACGATCGCGTTGAGCGCGTCGTTCGGACCGGAGAGGAGCGTTTCAGTTTCGAGCTTGTCGATCAGCGCGGTGAGCGCGTCGATTTCGCGGCGCAAGTCAGCATCCACGTTCTCGCCTTCGCGGCCCAGGTCGAAATAGGCAGTGATGTCTTCGCCGCGGCGCACGAGATCGGCGTCCGTGGCCAGAAGATGCTCCAGGCGCTTCTTTTCGCGCATTACCTGCTGGGATCGTTGCGGATTCGACCACAGATTCGGGTCGGCGGCCTGCTTGTCAATTTCGGCTAGCTGCGGACGGAGTTTGTCCGCGTCAAAGATACTCCCGGAGTTCCAGCACCTTCTTGTGCAGCTTTTCGTATTCCTGTTCGAATTCCTGAGTCATGAGGGCGAATCAACTTTCTTGCGATTCTGGCTTCTTGCGGTTCTTGGAAAATGCAAAGCGCTCAATCAGAGCCGCTAGAGAAATTATCGCACACAGCATTGCGAACCAGTCGCCGTGGCGGGAGTAAAAAGTGGTTACGTAGGTGAGGGCATACGGCGCCACGAGCGTAGTGCGCTCTTTGCGCGGCGCGCGGACCACCATGCGCCCGTAAGGATCGATCGCGCCGGTCAATCCAGTATTGGCAGCGCTGAGAATCCAGCGTTCATTTTCGATGGCGCGCATGCGAGTCTGGTTCACATGCTGGGACCAGGCACCGCTGTCGCCGTACCATCCGTCGTTGGAAATATTGACGAACACTTGCGCGCCTTGATTGGCGAACTGGCGGATGTCATCGGGAAACACTGACTCATAACAAATGAAAACGCCAAGCTTTGTGCCTACTGCGTCCAGCGGCACGCGAGAACTGCCTGCTTCGAACTCACCGACCTCTTTGCTCAATCCTCCGGCAAATGAAAACAGGCTGGGAAACGGGAGATATTCTCCGAATGGTACGAGATGCACTTTGTCGTAGCGGCCGGTCCACTCGCCCGTTGGACTCACGATTGCCGCGGAGTTGAAAATTAACTCTTGCCCACCGCTCTGCGCGGCAGGTGCGGTTCCGACGGCGCCGGTCACAACCCAGGTTCCGGCCCGGTGCGCCATATCGCTGATGGCGTTCCTGAATCTTGGATCGCTGGTATAGAACGGTGCGGGCGATTCCGGCCAGATGATCAAATCGATCTTCGTTGCCGAATTTTGCCGCGACAAATCTTGCCCCGACGAAGCTTGCGCGGCGGCGTCCGCGGCGGACTTCAGGGTCAGAGAAGTCAGTTCGCTCAACGTGCGGTCGAAATAGTCTGGAGGCCATCGAACGGCAATCGGAATATTCTGCTGTACGAGCAACGCTTCACGATCGGCAACCGCGGCCGGAGGCTCGACCAATCGCCCGGATTGCAGCACTGCAGCCGCAGCCAAAGCCGCTACCAGCAGGGCAGCGCGTTTTTGGCGAGGAACCAGAAACGCCGCTGCGACCGCCACGTTTACCAGCACGATCTCGCACGAGATTCCGTAAACGCCCGTCCACGTTGCGATGCGGCAGAGAGGAACGTTATCCACTTGTGCGGTGCCGAGCAGATTCCACGGGAAGCCGGTAATCCGCGTGCGCGCCAGTTCCGTTGCGACCCAGAGAAACGGAGCTGCCACCAGCGCGCGCCGATAGTCGCGCCCCGGACCGGCCATCAGGCCGAGCAGCAAACCGAACAAGCCGAGATAAAGGCCGAGATAGAGACAGAAAAGAAAAAGGGCCAGCAGCGCGAGGGGCGTACTCATTCCGCCGAATTGGCGCATAGTGCCGAAAATCCAGTAGCAGGTTCCGGCAAACCAGAGAATGCCGCAGGCGTACGCCAGCAAAAAAGCTTGCCACGGCGAAGCGGCCTGCAGCTTTGTCGAGCCGTCGATTTCCAGTTCTCCTGCCGGACGCGCGCGCAGTACCGCAAGGATCAGCGGCGCCAGCGCGAACCAGGAAAGAAAATAGAGACCGGGAAGAGGAAAAATCAGGACCTGCAGCAGCGCCGACAAAACTACCAACAGCCAGGCACTGAAATGAATACTGCGCATAGGTAAGAAAGCATAACAAAACCAGTTTTGCAGTGACCGGCGTCGCCATGGCTGCTGGTCGCTCAAGTTGAATTTCTTCGCGGACTTTGCGGTTTTCCTTTGCGAGCTTTGCGGCTAAAAGGTCTTGTTCCTGTGCGAATCAAAAGACTTTAACCGCTAAGTGCGCAAAGAAAGGCCGCAAAGTACGCAAAGAAATTCAAATTCAGCCACTACTCATTGTTTCGCTGCGATCTCAGCCCACGGCGGTGACTTCCGCCAGTTTGCCGCGCACGAACTCGACGATCTCCGGCGTCACATAGGGCGGCGGGGCAATCTTAAACACCGGACTCCCGGGCCTGAACGAAACCTCCGGCCACGACGCATCGTTACTTTCATGAAGAATGACCGCACTGGCGCGATCCAGGAAGTCGCGGGCCGAAGTCTTGAAATCCGCGGTCGCCGGATCGAGCACCGTCAGGTACAAATCCGGTTGCAGAAATTTCAGCACGCTGTTCGATTCGAGAATCACATTGCGCGCAGTCGCAATCTTTGCGCGCAGGGCGGGCATCGCTTCGTCCAGCCGTCCCTGTTCCGTGCGCACCCACAGCGAGCGCCGCGCCCCCGCGACGAGAAATCGCGAAGTGTCCGACTCTCCGGACCGGTCTTGATCTTCAAGGATCGCCCAGCAACGGTCCACTGTCGCGCAGTCGCAGGCTTCTCCGTTCGCCGAGCAAATGCCGTGGCCATACCGCGTGATCTTCACCGCCATCCAGTCGAATTCGCGCAGCGCCGCGATCAGGCCAGCTACCACGCTGGTCTTGCCCACGCTTCGCGAATGTCCGCCAATTACGATGATGGCCATAAATCGGGCTTCGGCTTTCGGGCTTCGGCCATGCCTTTACTAAGATGGTCGAACCCGCCTGCTAACTCACGAACAAAGCTGCGCGGAGTTTTGGCCGAAGCCCGAAGCCCGAAAGCCGAAGCCCGGTCAGCCCCTCACTTCTTCCCCAGCCGCGCCAGCGCCGCCAGCTGCTTTAAATATTCTCGCACCGGTTTTGCCGGCGTGCCCCAGAACGCTACGCCTTTGCCGCGCAGCACTTTGTTCGGCAGCACGCCGCCTTGACCGCCCAGCATCACTCCTTCGCAAATGCGCGCATGCTCGCCAATTCCCACCTGCCCGCCGAGCACTACGCCGTTCTCAATCACGATGCTGCCGGAAAGTCCGGTTTGTGCGGCGATTATCACATCTTCGCCGATCTGGCAGTTGTGGCCGACGTGCACCAGGTTATCGATTTTCGTCCCCCGCCCGATGCGGGTTTCGTCGAGCGCGCCGCGGTCGATCGTCGTGTTGGCGCCAATCTCCACATCATCTTCGATCACGAGCCGGCCCACCTGCGGGAATTTTTCGTACCGCCCTTGCCCATCGCGCACGTACCCGAAGCCGTCGCTTCCCAGGACCGCGCCCGCATGAACGATCACACGATCGCCGATGGTCGTCCCAGGATAAATCGTAACCTGCGGATAAATCCTGCACCGGCTCCCAATCTTCACTTCGCTTCCCACCACAGCGCCAGCCCCGACGAGCGTTCCCTCGCCAATCTCCGCCTGCTCGGCGACTACTGCGCGCGCTTCCACCAGCACTCCCGCACCGAGACGCGCCGAAGGACTCACGACCGCCGTCGCATGCACGCCGCCGGAATTTTCTTTGGAAGGCGCATTCTCCGAACTCTGCTCCTGAAGCCAGCGCGCGGCTCGCGCAAAGGTCAGCTTGGGATGTGCGCTGATGAGCAGTGGTTTGCTCGACGATGATGCCGCCGCAAACTCGCCGGCGATCACGGCTCCGGCCAGGGACTGCAACGCCTCCGCGAGGTGCTTCTCATCCGCAACGAACACGAGATCATCCGGCAACGCCGACGCGATGCTGGCCACGCCGCCCACCATAGCGCCGCCATCCCCTACCAGCCGGGCACCCACGGCCGTAGCAACCTCTCGCACCGAACGCTTCATCGCACCCACTGTATCGCAGCAAGTGGATCAGACGAAAGCGTTGCGGGTTCCTGCCGCGCGTCTGACATCTGGCTTCCTTCTTCTTTAAGCGCGTACGCTGCCCGACGTTACAGGAACCGGAACGCGACTTCACGCCTCAGCCGGAAGCTCCGGACTATGCTAGATTCAGAGCTTTCATGAACTCAGCACCCACGATTTCGACTCGAGGGCTGACCCGGCGCTTCGGCGAGCTGCTCGCGGTCGATAGCGTCAACTTGCAAGTTGCGCCCGGGCAATTTTTTGGCTTCCTCGGCCCCAACGGCGCAGGAAAATCCACCACCATCAAGATGCTCACCGGCCTGCTCGCGCCCAGTTCCGGGCAAATTGAAATTCTGGGACTCGATCTCAACACCGATCCAGTCAACGTAAAGCGGCAGATCGGCGTGGTCCCGGAAGGCATGGCGCTGTTCGGCCGCCTCACGGGCTCCGAGTTCCTGAACTTCGCCGGCCGCATGTATGGCCTGGACCGCACCACTGCCGCCCAGCGCGCTGCCGAACTGCTCGACTTCATGCAACTCGCCGATCAGCCTAAGAAGCTCGTCACCGATTATTCCCACGGGATGCAGAAAAAACTGGCGATGGCCGCCGCCGTGATTCACGGCCCCAAGGTTCTGTTTCTCGACGAGCCGTTCGAGGGAGTGGATGCCATCGCCGCGGGCACGCTCAAATCCATGCTGCAAGGCATGATCGCGCGCGGCGCGACAATTTTTCTCACCTCGCACGTGCTCGAAATTGTAGAGCGCCTGTGCAGCCACGTCGCCATCATTCACCACGGCCGCCTCGTCGCCCAGGGGTCGTTGGAAGAACTCCGCGCCGGGGTCGAAGCCCAAGCGCTCGCGGCCGGCGCTGGCCCCTCCGGGGACGGCGCGTCGCGCGAGTCCGAATCCGCCGAGAAATTAACGCTGGAAGAAATCTTCCTCCGCATCGTCGGGGGAAGTCGCCAGGAGCAGGAACTTTCCTGGCTGGGATAAGAACATGACCACTCCCGCCCCCCGTGCCCAGCTCGCCGCCGTCGCCTGGCTGCGCTGGCGGATGTTTGCCAACTCGCTGCGCAGTACGCGCGGCAAGATGGAAGTGGTCTCGCGCGTCATCATGACGATTTTTTTCGGTGGCGCCGGCTTCGGCGGCACGATGGGGTGCGCGTTTGGCGCCTGGTACTTCGTATCTCAAGGCAAACCGGAGATGTTGGCTCTAGTCTTCTGGGCGGTGTTTTTGTTCTGGCAGCTTTTTCCGGTCATGTCGACCGCCTTCACCAACAATCCGGACTCCGGTGATCTTCTGCGCTTCCCGCTTGGGTATCGCGCGTATTTTCTGATTCGCCTCGCTTACGGCTCCTTCGATCCGGCCACCGCTCTCGGCTGTCTGTGGCTAACGGGAACGCTGGTGGGCATTGCCGCTGCAAGTCCGCTGTTGCTGCTGTGGGCGCTGCCCGTCGTGCTGCTGTTCGCCGCGTTCAACCTGCTGTTCCTGCAGATGGTCTTCGCCTGGCTCGAGCGCTGGCTGGCGCAGCGGCGCACGCGCGAAATCATGGGCGTGCTTTTTATTCTGGTCATGCTCAGCATCCAACTCGTCGGCCCGGCAGTGCAGCACTTCGAACGGCAACCCGCGACGCAGAAGACTCTCGACTTGGTCGTCTCGGCACAAGCCTTCCTGCCGCCCGGCTTGGCCGCCGGCGCCATCGCGCTAGTCGCCAAAGGACAGTTCGCCCTCGGCGCCAGTTCTTTTCTCTTGCTCGGAGGCATCGCGGCGCTCATGGGCAGTCTGCTACATCTGCGTCTGCGCGCCCAGTATCGCGGAGAAAATCTCAACGAAGCTGCCTCTGCCGGCGTGAAGAAGGAAGCCCACGGACTGCGCCTGGGATGGAGCTTGCCAGGATTTTCCCAAATCGTGGCCGCTGTATTCGAGAAAGAAGTTCGCTATCTGTTGCGCAGCGGCGCCATGCTGCTCTCGCTGATCGTTCCGCTTTTTATGCTGGTGGTTTTTCGCCTGGGACCGGCGCGGTCGATGTGGCACACCCACTTCATGCGCGCGCCTGACGTGGCCTTTCCCGCGGCCGCCGCATACTCGCTGCTGGCCCTCACTAACATTGTCTACAACAGCTTCGGCGGTGATGCTGGTGGTATTCAATTTTTCTTCGCTTCGCCCGCGCGATTTCGTCAGATTGTATTGGCTAAGAATCTCATGCATGCGGCGATTGTGCTGGCGCATGCCACGCTGGCCTGGCTGCTCATCACCGTCCTCTACGGCAGACCGTCGTTTGACGTCACACTAGCCACGCTGGCGGGCCTGCTCTTTGCGGCGCCTTTGAATTTCACTGCGGGAAACTTGCTTTCTCTGTACTCGCCAAAACGCGTGGACGTCTCCACCATCGGCCGGCAGCGGGCATCCCAGGTCACCGTGCTCCTCAGCCTGGTGGTTGAGTTGGTGATCGTTGTTGTGGGCGTGGCCGTATTCATGCTGGCGCACCTTTACAACAACTTCTGGATCGCCACGCTGCTCTTCCTGGTGCTGGCGTGTCTTTCGTTGTCCGTGTATAGCGTGGTCCTGAAGCGCGCTGACACCATCGCGATCGAGCGCCGCGAAGCATTAGTGTCCGAACTCTGCCGCGCGTAGGACTGAACGCCGACGTCCGAACTCCGGAGCCCGATATCTCCAATAGCTTTCAGCTAAAAACTGGGCCGCGCCAAAAATCGATATCCCACCCCCCGCACCGTCAGCAGATGGCGAGGCTTCGCTGGATCGTCTTCAATATAGCGCCGCAGCCGCACCACGAAATTGTCGATGGCGCGCGTGTCAGTGTCTTCATGCAGACCCCAAACCTCCTCCAGAATCTGCTTGCGCGAAACCACCTTGCCATCGTTCTGTACCAGATGGCGCAGCAGTTCCGATTCCATCAGTGTCAAGTGAATCGTGTTGCCGCCGCTGCGCAATTCGAGCGCGCCGAAATCGATGGTCTTGCCGCTAAACGAAAACTTCCCGAAATCCCCTACGCTGTGTGCGTCGCCCGCAGCCGCGTCTCCACTCGGCGACTCTGCGGTCTGCGACTCAGCGTGCGCAGCCCGCACCCACTGGGTACGTCGCAAAAGTCCCTGTAGACGCGCCAGCAGAATTTCCAGATCGAACGGCTTGGGCAGATAGTCATCCGCTCCCGAGGCGAAACCCTTCAGCACATCTTCGGGACGTCCGCGCGCGGTCAGCATCAGCACCGGAACATAATTCCGCGCCGCTCGCAATTCCGAAACCACGCTGAATCCATCTTTGCCGGGCAGCATGATGTCGAGCACCACAGCGTCGAAGTTTTCGTTTTTCCGCAGCAGGCGCTCGGTGGCGGTCTCGCCGTCGCCCACAACCTCCGCGGAATAGCCCTCGGCTTCCAGGTTGAATCGCAGTCCCTGGGCCAGATGCTCTTCGTCCTCGACCACCAGTACGCGGCTCATGCGGTCGGCCTCGGAGATACCATTCGCGGCAGTTGCAGGGTCACGGTCGTGCCCTGGCCTTCGCCTTCGCTTTCAGCAAATACTTTGCCGCCATGTTTTTGCGCAATCGCCTTCACGATGAACAAGCCCAGGCCGGTTCCCTTCACATGCGCCAGCGAGCGATGGCTCACGCGATAGAAGCGCCGGAAAATCAGTTTCACATCATCCGCGGAAATTCCCACACCTTGATCCTGCACGCTCAGCACCACGTGTTTTTCGTCGGGCGTTTCCAGGCGGACCCGCACGTCAACGTTTTCACCGGAATATTTAATGGCATTATCCAGCAGGTTCAAAACCGCGGTGCGCAAATCTTCGGCGCTGCCCTGCACTCGCACGGGCGTTCCGTTCAGTCCCGCAGGGTTCGTTCCCGCGGCGCTTTCGCCAGTCTCTTCATAACGCAACGCTTCCGGAGGCAAGCTATGGCGAGTGCGGGCCACGTCGATGCTGTCGCGCACCACCTGCCGGAAGTCGACCTCAACTTTCTCTTTTCCCGCCTTCTTGTCCCCGGCGCGCCCCGCCCGCAAAACCTGCTCGACTGTGTCGGTGAGGCGGTCGGTATCGCGCAGCATCAAGCGGTAGAACTCCTGCCGCTGTGCCTCCGGAAGATCGCGGCGCTGCAGCGTTTCCAGGTGCAGGCGAATCGACGCTACCGGGGTTTTCAGTTCATGGGTCACAGCATTGATGAAGCTGTCGTGCTGCTCGTTGCGCCGGATCTCGCGCAGCAGAAACGTAGTGTTCACGATCATGCCGGCAATAATCACAGCAAAAAAAATGATCCCGAAGAACAGCAAGACGCCTTCGCGCCAGTTGAGGATGATCCATCCCACATTCAGCGCAACAGCCAGCGCCACCAGGCCGATGCCCAGACAGAGAAAAAATACGATAGTTCCGCGGCGGCTCGTGATGCGCATAGCGAAGGACGAATAGACAGTCAGCCCGATTTTACCGCTTTTGCGGCCAGGCGCTAACCCGCGGCGCCTACTATCAACCCCAGACGTACCCGTTGAGCCCACCAGTATCAGGAACAACTCAAAGAACCCCAGACGTGCAACCGCCATTCATGAAGTTTGCCGGGAGCTTGATAGCCTTTGGTCGCAGCCAATAAAAAACCCGCCGGAAATGGCGGGTTATTGAATCGTCCCAAACAACACAGGGTGAGTCGCTTGGCGTTTAGTCGCCAGCAACCATGCCTTCCGGCATGGCCGCCGTGATGAGTCGTCCATTCGGCGTCGGCACCAACCCGCGTTCTACTTCGTCGAGCTTCACGCGCTTGATGTCCCAGGCCAGACCCAACTGCTTCAGCGTCCAGATGCCGTACCAGTTCATGTCGACTTCATACCAGGTAAATCCATGCTGCGCGGCCGTCGGATGTGCGTGGTGATTGTTGTGCCAGCCTTCGCCGAAAGTCAGTATGGCAACCCACCAGCTGTTCGTGGAAAGGTCGCGCGTAGCGAAACGGCGCCTGCCCCAGGAGTGCGTGGCCGAATTCACCAGCCAGGTAGCGTGCAGTCCCACTACGGTGCGCATGAAGATGCCCCACATCAGGAACGGCATTCCGCCGATCGCAAACAGAATCCCGCCCAGCACAATCATGGGCACATAGTGATATTTGGTGATCCACACGTGGAACTTGTCTTTCGCGAGGTCGGGAACGTAACGGGCCAGCGTGGTCGTGTCATGGTGCATCGACTTGCCCATCAGAATCCAGCCCATGTGCGCCCACCACTTGCCGTCGATCGGGGAATGCGGATCGCCTTCCTGATCGGAATGCTGATGATGAATGCGGTGCGTGGCCACCCAGAAAATCGGCCCGCCTTCGAGCGCGAGCGTGGCGCAAACCGTAAGAAAATATTCCACCCACTTCGGAGTCTTATAGCCGCGGTGCGTCAGCAGGCGGTGATAGGCCATGCCGATGCCGAGGCTGCCGGAAACCCACCACAGGAACATCGCAACGAACAGGGCCTTCCAGGTAAAGAAGAAAAGTGCGACGATGGCCCCAACGTGAAACAGCGACATAAAAATCGCCGTGACCCAATTCACTTCGTCGCGTTCGGCTTGCGGTCTTTCCAGATCTTGCAGTTCCATATCCAAGTGACGTTCCCCGATGTGGCGTTGACTTCTTCTTTTCCTAACCTATCAGGGACCGCTGCAAGTGACTGTAATACTTGTGTAATAGCGGTTTTGCGGCCATTACCAGGGTAACGGGAGGGTACCTGCTCCACTTCCTGTCGCCGCATAAGCCCGCCTTAATTTGAATCCATCGGACGCGGGCGATGATCAGAGACAACTCAGAAGTCGAGGTTCAGAAGTCAGCCATTCAACGTTCAGAAGTTTGCTAAGGTCTGAGGTTCGACGGCTGCAGCCCGAGGTCCGAGGTCGAATTTTCCATGATGAAGATGAACGAGTCCGCGGTCGCAACTTCGTCGCCCGCCACGTCCCTGCCAACCATCGACGAAATCGGAGCTGCCCAGCAATTGGTTTATGCCGTGATGCCCCCGACACCGCAGATTGTCTGGCCTCTGCTGTGCGAGCGTCTGGGCGCTGAAGTGTGGGTGAAGCACGAGAACCACACGCCCATCGGTGCGTTCAAGGCGCGCACTGCTATCGTTTATGCGGCGGAATTGTTCCGCCGGTCAAATAATGTTAAAGGCCTGGTCACGGCCACGCGCGGCAATCACGGCCAGTCAGTCGCGCTGGCCGCAAAACGCTTCAAAGTGCCGGCGCACGTTGTGGTGCCGCAGGGAAACAGCGCGGAGAAGAATTCCGCCATGCGCGCCCAGGGCGCCAACCTCATCGAGTTTGGCCACGACTTTCAGGAATCCAAAGAGCACGCGCAGAAACTCGCCGCTGAGAACGGATGGCATTTCGTGCCGTCTTATCATCCCAACATCGTGAAGGGCGTGGCCACTTACTGGCTCGAGTTTTTCTCCGCTGTGACCGATCTCGACGTGGTTTATGTGCCTATCGGGCAGGGATCGGGCATCTGCTCGTGCAGCGCGGTTCGCAACGGCTTGAACCTGAAGACAAGAATCGTGGGCGTGGTCCCCGAAGGCGCGCCCGCCTATGCACTCTCGTTTGAAGCCGGACGAAAGGTCGCCGCCCCCGTCACCACGCTGCTGGGCGACGGCATGGCTTGCCGCGTCCCCGACGATGCCTCTCTCGGAGTGGTGCTCGAAAATGTCGACCGCGTGCTGCAGGTGAGCGAAGAAGAAATCGCCCAGGCCATGAAAATCTACTTCACCGACACGCACAACGTCGTGGAAGGAGCCGGGGCCGCTGGACTGGCGGCCGCATTGAAGGAAAAAGCCATTCTGCGCGGAAAACGCGTAGGACTGGTTGTCACCGGCGGAAATGTGGACCACGATGTTTTCGCGAAGGTGCTGCAGGATTAGGGCGGCGGTCCGCTGGCGACGTTTCCTGCAAGTTCTCGGTCACTGATATAGAGGTGCCCCCTCGAACCCGAGGGCAACACGACGGCCCCAGCTGCGATTCCAGCCGAGGGCCGGGCCGGGGGCGTCGAGGGATTCTTTGGATAGGTCCTTCCGTCAAATGGTAGTTCCGCCTCATACCCAGGCTGAATGCCTCCGCCCTGCACCCACACGGCTAGGTCGTGCCAACCATTCGACTTGTTGGCTAAAACGCGGATTGGAGGCCGAACAATCGTGCTGCTCGTAACAACCCTGTAGGACGACCCTTCGGGCGCCAGTATCATTGCAGTGCAGCCTCCGCTGCCACACGAGGGCTGATCCGAGAGGTAGACAATCGCTTCCTGCATTCCATCATCCTTGAGATCAACGAAGGCGGCAAAGTATCGCGCCCTCTTGTAGTCGTGGAATGGGCCTTTCAAGTAATCCTGAAGGAACTTCTTCAGCGAGTCCTGCTGCGTTGTGCTCGGTTGTGACTGACCAAAACAGGCGGCCCGGAGGAAGATAAAACCAGCGATCAAGATCGCAACGGTGATTACACTCCTCTTCGTCACGAACTGACCCTACGCGGCTTTCCCCTTCACCTGCACACCCGCCCATTTCTCCAGCAGCGTCAACGTAGCGGCGTAATCCAGATCCTGATGGCCGTCTTCGGTCGCCATCTCATAAATTTCTTCCACGGTTTCGAGCGCGGGCAACTTCACGCGCGCTTCCTTCGCCGCCTCCAGCGTCAGCCGAATATCTTTGTGCATGAGCCGGAGCGGAAAATTCGGTGTGAAGTCGCGCGCCAGAACAAACGGAGCCTTGTATTCGACTACTCCCGACTTCACCATGGTCGCGTCGATCAGTCGAACCAGCTGTTGCGAGTCGACCCCCAGTTTCGTAGCCAGGGTCAGCGCCTCGGCAAAGCCTTCAAAGATGAGTGCAATCTGCAGATTCATGGCCAGCTTGGTGGCTTGCCCCTTGCTCGTATCGCCCATGCGGAAAATCTTTTTGCCCATGGCAGCAAACAGCGGCTTCAGTCGTTCGATCTGCCCTTCGTCTCCACCCACAATGAACACCAGCGTCCCGTTCTGCGCGCCGATCTTCGATCCGGTCATCGGCGCGTCCACCCAGGCCACGCCTTTGCTCGCCACGCGCTCCGCGAACTTCAGCGTAGCCGACGGCGAGATCGTGCTGGAATCGGCAATGATCATGCCTTCCGTCAGCGACGCCTCCGCGCCGTCCGCGCCAAACAGAACGCTCTCCACCGCATCCGTATCGGAAACGCAAAGCCAGGCGACCTCAGCGCCTTGCACCGCAGCGGCCGGAGTAGGAGCGATTCCCGCGCCTTCCACCAGTTTGCCCGGCGTCCGGTTCCACACCGTGACCTCGTGCCCCGCCTTCACCAGATTCGTGGCCATGGCGTGTCCCATGATTCCCAATCCCAGAAAAGCAACTCGCATGCGGTGACTTCTCCCGTCGAACAAAGGAACAGATTCGGATTAGATATGACGCGAGCGATCAAGGTCAAGCAAATCAGGCGAGCAAATCGCGGCCTATGCCTTCTCCTCGCGTGCCTTCTCGTCGCGCGTCGCCGCTTCGTCCGGCTCAATCGCCGAACCGAGCCGGTTAGCGCCGTCTCCCCAGCGTTCGCGCAGAAAACGATTCGCGGGTTCCGAGTAGAACCTCGCCACGAGTTCCCCTAGCAGCCCGGACAAGAGAATGACAACGAGGAAGAGAGCCGGAACGCCGATCATGGGTGCGCCCATAGTGACGAACAGCTGAAAGAGCGCAAAAACGAGAAACATGTGAGTCAGATAAACCTCATAGCTGCGCTGGCCCAGTTTGAGCATTGGGCTTAGCAGGCGCGGACTTCTCCAGCGCGTCTGCGCCGCCGCTGCGATCAGCATGCAGGTGCCCGCCGCGAGCACCGTCATATCCAGTCCCGTTCGAGCCAGGCCCAAGCGGTCCGCCGTAAGAGAGAAGCAAAGACTGAACCCGACCACCAACGTGCCCACACTCACCAGAACCGCGAGAACCGAAGCTGAGAGCCGTCGCTTCGCAATAAAGATCGCGATGAGACAACCGAGGGAAATCGCGTCCATGCCTCCGAGGTAGGAATATTCCCGCCATACCTCACTCCCATGAGCCAACCACGTGCGACCGACGGGGCCAAGAATCACAAACGCGAAAAGCAGTGTGATCAGCAATTTTCCGCGCCCAAGCAGCCTGCAAGTCAGCGGAAAAAAAATATAAAACATTTCCTCGACGGACAGCGACCACAAAATGTCCCAGTTTCCCGGAAGGTAGCCGCGGCGAGCTTCCAGCACGTTGACATGAAATGTGAGTGCGGCAATCAGCGCGCGCCCGAGTCCTCCGGTCTTCTGCGGAACAACGAAGTGCCGGATGTGCGCGAAATGAAGAACACTCAGTATCGCCAGAAGCGCCACGAGCAAGGGCGCGATGCGCGCAAACCTCATCTGGTAAAAAGCGCGAATGCTAACCCGCGAGAGAGAATCCCAGCGGCGAAGCGTTGTCGAAGTGATCAGAAACCCTGAAACCGCAAAGAATATCTGGACACCCCGCTGACCGTTCCAGACAAGCGACGACACTACTTGTTCGGGAAGCCCCTTTGTATACGGCACATCCGCGGAAAGCAGGCGGATGTTGACATGATTCATCAACACAAACAAAATGGCCAGACCACGAAGCAGATCCACGCCGTCCAGTCGTTTCCAGCTGCGCGCAGACTCTGCCGATTCCGCCGAAGTCATCCCCTATTCTGGCACAAGGGCAATCCAGACCTCGCCGCGGACGCTCGGGGTTCCAAATTACCCAAGTACCTTTTCCGATGAAATTTGCCGACGCAAGAGCCGCCGTCCCTGAACTAAAATGGACCCGAACACTTCCAGGGATCATCGAATTTGGTAAGCGAGTTGCTCCCAAGGTATTCATTGCGGCAGATCAGGCAGCAAGATCAGGCAGGATGATTAAACAAACGCTTCGCAATCCGGCTTTGCGCAAACGCGCTACCCAGTTTTCGCGACTGGTGCGCCACTCCGCCGTCACTCCGCGGTGCGGCGAGACGCATACTCCTCGGCTGGCCGGGAATGGCGACCTGGGCGTTACTTTCATCGGCCACGCCAGTTTTTTCGTGCAGATCGGCGGACGCAGCGTGCTCATCGATCCTAACTTTGCGCGCTGGCTTTTCGTGCTCAAACGGTTACGCCGCCCCGGTTTGCGGGTGCGCGACCTTCCATCCATCGATCTGGTCCTGGTCACGCACGCGCATTTCGACCACCTGCACCGGCCATCGTTGCGCGCGATTGTGCAAAACAATCTGCGCACCAGGGGGACCGCGCCCGCCATCATCGTTCCCACTCACGTTTCCGATCTGGTCGCCGACCTCGGCTTTTCCGAGATCATCGAGCTCGACTGGTGGAAGAGTTCGCACGACGGCGATCTAGAAGTGACGCACGTGCCCTCCCGTCACTGGGGAGCGCGTATTTTAAAAGATTCCCACCGCGGCTACGGCGGCTACGTGCTGCAGGCGGGCAAGCATTCTGTTTACCACGCCGGCGACACCGCTTACTTCGCCGGCTTCCGCGAAATCGGACGCCGCTTGTCGCCCGAACTCGCGCTGCTGCCGATCGGCGCCTACAACCCGCCGCAGTTCCGCAACGTTCACGCGAACCCCGCCGACGCTACCCGCGCCTTCCTCGACCTCAACGCCCGCTGGATGGTCCCCATGCACTACGGCAGCTTCCGCCTCTCTCATGAGCCCATGGACGAGCCTTTGCAGTTACTCGATGAAGAAGCTCGCTCCCACGGGATTGAAGACCGCGTCTTCGTGATGGAAGAAGGCATCACCAGATTTTTCTAGTCGACCCCGAAACCTGCCCGCAGCATTACTCGATTCGCTTAATCGGAATGTCCTTTCCGTCCGTGTGAAGAATCATCGCGGTCGTGTGACCCTGCGCATCAGCCTGGAAAGTGTAGACATCTTCCGCCGTCGTGGAGAAGAAATCTGTTTCACTCTCCGGCATCAAATCCTGTTTCGGCTCCGCATTCCCGTCTACAGATTCCTGAACGGAAAGATGATCCCCTTCGCGGCGCACCGTTTCAATGACGTTTGGCGGGAGCGAGTAGCGCCCGACATACCGGTCCAAAATCTTCCCATCCACGGCAACCTGCTTATGCTTTTGGAGCGGCGGGCGTGGAGGCAGTTTGTCATAAGGCGTGTAGTTTTCCCATGCGATAGGATCGAATGTGTTTTTCAGAAGCGCTTCCTGCAGATATTCGAAGATGCCTTCTCCGTTTCCGCTGTTGGTCATGATCAAGATTCCACTCTTCGGCTTGTCGAAGCACACGGTGTAGTGCCTCCAGCCATCGTCATGCCCCGCTTTGGAGAAGGCCTCGCCATAAGGCGTCCAGTAAAGGGTCCACCCCAGTCCGGAGCTGAGCCGGATTGCCTTGTTCTCATCCGTGGTTTCTTCGCTGAGCGTGGGGAACATGTGCTTCGACACGATTTGAATTTGCGGGCTGAGCATCTGCTCTCGCGTTTTAGGGCGCAGCAGTCGGCCGTCCAGCACCGCCTTCATGAACCGCGAAAAATCGGCAAGCGTCGTTGACATAGAACCCGCCGCACCTGCCCTGTGTTGCTTCAACGGGCCCAGCGAGCGTCCGTATTCGTCGTAGCCATTCGCATAGTCGCTGTCGAAGCGTTCTTGCCAAACCATGCTGGTTCGGCTCATGCCCAGCGGCTGAAACACGCGCTGCTGCATGACTTCTTCCAGCGGCGTTTTCGTAATGGTTTCCACGACCAGTTGGAGCAGGCCGATGCCCTCGCCCGAGTACGCATATCTCGTTCCCGGCTCAAAATGGATTCTCAGTTTGCGGTCGTCTTCAAACCACCGCCAATTCGCAAACCCACTGGTATGGCTCAACAACATGCGTGCCGTGATGCGCTTGTAGCGCGGATCGTTCGCCAGATCGGTATAGTTCGGATATTCCGGCAGTGGCTTCGGCAAATATTGATAGACCGGCTTGTCCAGATCTAGCGCTCCCTCGTCGACTAACTGCATCGCCAGATAGCCGAATGCCACCTTGGAGAGAGAAGCCGCAGACATCACCGAATCTATAGTCAGCGGCAGGTTCTTTTCTTTGTCCCGGAATCCATATGCCTTCAGGTACGCAATCTTCCCGTGATCGAAAACCGCAATTCCCGCTCCGACGACCTCGGCCCCCTTCATCAACCGTGTCACCGTCGCATCAATCTCGGCGGCGGAAATTGTGCTCCCATCCAGCCGCGTAATGGCTGACTGCTGTCCGGCGGCCAGCAACGCACTGGCCATTGCCATCGCCACGAACCGAACCGTCGGCCCGATTCTCCTGAATCCGGCGCCCCACAACCGCCGGTCGCGAATAAGCCTCATAAGAACCTCCATACGATTGCCGTGTCCGAAAAGATGACAATAAACGCTGCAACGGTCCTGCTCCCTTTACAATCGCTCTCAACTTTTGGTGTAGACTTCGTGCCGCGAAATTTTCGCAATCAGGAGGCCTCATGCCCGTGAAAGCCATCCCCGAAGGTTACCATTCCATAACTCCCTACTTAATCTGTCGCGACGCTGCGCGCGCCGTTGAGTTCTATCAGCAGGCCCTCGGAGCCAAAATTAAAGGCGGCGTCATGAAGGGTCCAGACGGCAAAGTCATGCACGCCGAGTTGGTCATTGGCGATTCCATCATTATGCTGGGCGATGAATTTCCCCAATCCGGCTCGGTTTCGCCCCAAACTGTCGGCGGCTCGGGAAGCGGCCTCCATATCTACTTGGAGGATGTGGACTCCGCCTTCGACCGCGCAGTGAAAGCCGGTGCGATCGTCGAGATGCCCGTCTCCGACATGTTCTGGGGCGACCGCTACGGCAAGCTGAGAGATCCCTTCGGCCATAAATGGTCCATCGCCACGCACACTGCGGATTTGTCCACGGAAGAGATGAAGCGCGGCATGGAAGAAGCCATGGCCAAGATGCCGAAAAGCGCGTAGCTCATCTGCCGATGGCCACCGCCCACGCAGGGGCAGCCGCCTTGGCTGTCCCTGCGGAGCTGCCCTGAGCGAAGTCGATGGGGCACGGCCCGACGGCACAGCCCGGCCGTTGCATTCGCAATCTCTACCTTGAATCCCAGTCCTCAGCCCCGATCTTCTCCCCACGTTTCAGCGTCCGGTCAAAATACTCGGCAGTCGCAGCGTACGCCCGCATCCAACTTCCCCACATCAGGAAGCCGTGAATCTCATCGGGGATGATCATCTGTTCGAAAGGAACATGCTGCGCCCGTAAGCGTTGCACCAGATCCACCGTTTGGCTGAACGGAACGTTGCGGTCATCGTCGCCATGGATTAACAGCACCGGCGACTTCCATGTGCTCACGTAGGCATCAGGCGAGGAATCCCATGCCAGTTTCACCGCAGCCTCCATGTCCGGCGGCCGCAGTGCCAGATTGCCGAAATACGGCCGCTCTGTGAGAAAAACGCTCCAGTCATGCACGCCATGAAAATCCACTCCCGCCTTGAACAGATCTGAATTACGCGCCAGGCCCATCGCGGTCAGGAAGCCGCCGTAGGAACCACCCCACAACCCGATCTTCTCCGCGTCCACTTCCGGAAGCGATTGCAGATACCGCCCCGCCGCCACCACGTCTTTATACTCCGCAGCTCCGCGCCATACGCTGTTGGGAGCTTCGCGAAACGCGCGTCCGTACATCACGCCGAGCCTGTAGTTCACCGACAATACGGCATATCCGCGGCTGGCCAGGTACTCATTCTCCGCGTACGCGTTGTGGTAGTAATCCATGTAGTGGAAGCCCAGCATCATCTGGCGGCTTGGTCCGCCGTGCACAAACACCAGCCCGGGAACTTTACCCTTCGCATCGCGTTGTGGAACCCGCGGAAGAAAAAGCTGGCCGTGCAGCGTGACCCCGTCTTCGCTCTGGAAAATCACCTGCTTTGGCGTCACCAGCAAAGCGGAAGGAAAGTCACTCGGCAGCGCCTGCTTCGCGATCATTTCGCGGCCCTTCGCGGTAACTTCATACGGCATGGCAGGCGAAGTCGCCGTGGATCCCAGGCAAAGAATGCTCCTGCCATCGCCAGTCTGCACCGGCGTCCACTCAATGGTCTCTCCGCCGGTCAGCGCCTGTTGCCGCGTACCGCCAGCTGCGGGCACGCGCCACAAGTGCCGGCGGTCCACGTCATCCTGATTGGACGAATAAATCACCCACGCTTTGTCCGCGCTGAGCGTGACGTCTTCCACGTCAAAATCGCCGGGCGTGAGCAAGGTCGCCGCGCCGCCCGAGGCGGCGATTGAATACAAGTGATTGCGTCCATCCTGCTCCGAAGCAAACACTACGCGGCCATCGGCAGCAACGTTGAGCGAGCCATCCTCGCTGTGGCGCGGCAGCGAATCTTCGATCTTCTCTCCGCTGCGCCACAATAGCCGCCCCGCGCCCGTGACGGCATCGGCGACCCACAACGACCACGGCTGCGGGCGTACCGGAATCAGCGGCAGCTTCGCCTCATCTCCAGCGACGCGCACGAAGACAATCCACTTGCTGTCAGACGACCAGCGCGGCATCGAATCCTTGTCCACGCTCGGCGCCATGTAGCGGATGCTCCCGCCATCGAAGTCATAAATCGCAACCAGGCTATGACCTTCCCGCCCGCTGACGAAGGCGATATGTTTTCCGTCGGGCGACCATTTCGGTTTCCCCGCCGCTCCGCGCACCGTTGCCAGTTCCTTTGCCTGCTGCTTGCCGTCGACACTCGCAATCCACAACTTCTTCTTCGCCGCCCACACCGCCCGCGCGCCGTCGGGAGAAACCTGAATGTCTTCGCAGTCTTCGTCCGGGCAACCCATGTCGCCCAACAGCCGCGGCGCGGATTCTTTCGAATCCACATCGAGCGCAAACACCTGCTGTTTGGCGCCTTTCGTCCAGCTCTCAGGGTTGGCGCTCTCCTGCGCGTCGTTCAATTCGCTGCCCAGCGCATAAAGCACGGTCCTGCCGTCAGGCGTGAGGCGCAGGCTGGCGATGGGCTGGCCGTCGTCCGCGGTGTAATGACTAAGTTGCCGCGCAGTGTGAACAAAATCCGGGCCGTCAGCCACCCACACGTTGCGAACACCTTTTGCGTCGAACACCCACGCCACACGGCCGCCGTGCGCAGATGCCGTAAGCTCGCTGGGGAAAGGCGAACTCATCACCTGCTCCAGCGTGAACGAAGACTGTGCCCGTGCAATCGTGGTGCAAGCCAAGGTGCAAGCCACGATCAGACCCAGAGCGATGTGCAAGCGAAGTTTGTTAAGCGGCATAGGCCGCTAGGGTAAGCTAGACGAAGCCAGTCTGCAAACAGAGTCGGGTCCGCTATCAATAAGCCAGCAGTATTCTCAGATCGCGCAGATTGTTCCCCGTCGGCCCCGTCTCGATCGCATCGCCGAGCGCGCTGAAAAAAGGATACGCGTCAAACTTTTCAAGCGCCGCTCGCGTGTCGAGCCCGCGTGCCTGTGCACGAGAAATCGTCGAACCGTCCGCCACTGCGCCCGCCGCAGGACTGTCGCCGTCAATGCCGTCGGTCCCCGCGCTTAGCACCGTGATTTTCTCTCCCGCAATCTTTTCCGCGCAGGCCAGCGCGAATTGCTGGTTGCGGCCGCCGACGCCGCCATTCGCGACCTTCACTGTCACTTCCCCGCCCGAGATCAGGCAGACCCGCTCCGACTCCGTTCTAAGCTCACGCACCCGCTTTACCAGATATTCCGCCGCGCGCGCGTAGTCCCAGTCGTCGCAGGAATTATCCACATGCACCACAAAGGCCGCCTGCTTCGCGGCAATGCTTGCCTGCTCTACCACCGCTTGATTCGAGAGCAGCGGCCACCAGCGCGAGTAGCAAAACGCCGGATCGTCCGACTTTGGCGTTTCCTCGAGCGCGCGCCGCTCGAACAACTCGCGAGTCGCTGCGGGAAACGCCTGCAGCAGGCCATGCTCGGCCGCAATCCGGTAACAATCTTCCGCGGACGTGGAATCGGGCATGGTCGGCCCGGAGGCCAGCGCATCCGGCGTGCTGTCAGGCACATCGGAGACCAGCAACGAAATCTGTTGCGCCGGATACGCCGCCTGCGCCAGCCGCCCGCCTTTCACCGCGGAGAGATGTTTGCGTATGGCGTTGATCTCAGCGATGGGCGCGCTCGAGTGCACCAGCGCGCGGTAGGTGGCGATGAGATCGTCGAGCGTGATCTCGTCATCGATGGGCTTCTCCACAATCGACGACCCTCCTCCGCTGATCAGAAAAATCACCAGCGACGACGACGCCTGCGCCTGCAAGTCCCTCAGCATCGTACTCGCGGCGCGAATCGACTCGGCATTGGGTGTGGGATGTCCGCCGCGAAAATACCGGAACCCGCGAATCTGTGCCGCAGCCTCAACCGAAGTGGCCACGATGCCTTCCAGCGAAAACACGCCCACTTGCTCGGCCAGCGCTTCCACCATCGTGTGCCCCGCCTTGCCCAGCGACACGACGAACACGCGCGCATACGCGGACAGATGGTAAAGATCTTCGCAGACGCGCAGAACTCCGCGCTCCGAGTGGACCTGCCGCGCAAATGCTTTGCCAATCGAAGCCTCGGCCAGCGCGGAGAGAAATATCCCGCGCGCAGTCTCGCGCATTTGCCGAAACTCCGAATCACCACCAGTGCCTGAAGACATGGAAAGGAATCTAACGAGCTTTCAGCTTTCAGCTGTCTGACATCGGCAGTCGGGAAATCCCAGGCTGCCTGTAATCGAGCAAGAGCTCTTTGCGCAATGAAGGATCCGGACTTTGGATCTTAGCTGAGAGCTGACAGCTGATAGCTGAGGGCTGATAGCCGACAGCGGATTACTTGACGGCCAGCTTCACCCATCCCTCAATCGCCTCCCGCAACTCGCGCAGCCGCCCTTCGAAAAAATGATCTCCACCTTCAATCACAACCAACTGCTTCGGCTCCGGCAGCGACGCGACCAGCGCCTCCAGCTTCCCCCGCGGAGCAAACTGGTCGCGCGCCCCGCTGACAAACAATTTCGGCTTGGTGCAATCCTTTAAGAAATCAAAAGTGTAGACCCGCGGCTCTTCCTCACCGGCAGCTACAGGACCGACAGGCGTTCCCACCGCAATCAGCGCCGCGACCCGGGGATCCGCATACGCCGCCCTCAACCCGACCGCCGCGCCGAAAGAAAATCCGGCAAACACCAGCGGCAGATGAAACTCCGAATCAAGCCAGTCAAGCGCAGCCCGAACGTCCTCAACCTCTCCGTTGCCGTGATCGTGTTCACCCTGGCTCAATCCCGTGCCGCGAAAATTGAAGCGCAGCACCGGAAAACCAAATCCGTTGAGCGCTTTCATCGTATGGAACACAACTTTGTTGTGCAGCGTCCCGCCAAACAACGGATGTGGATGGCAAACCACCGCCGCATGCGTCGCGTTCTCCGCACCCGCGTTGAGCAAAGCCTCCAACCGGCCCGCAGGCCCCTCGAGAAACAGCGAACGAATGGATGAATTCTGCGTCACCGAACTCAGATTACACGGGAGGAGCGGAAGTAATAAAGTCAGAAGTCAGAAGTCAGAAGTCAGAATGAAGAATGAAGAAGTAAGAACCACTATCCTCGCCGTCGCAACCAACGATTCAAAGCTCCCGACTTCCGCATTCTGACCCCTGACCCCTGATCCCTGACCACTGCCTTCTGACTTCCCCGCCTGCTATCCTCTCCACCATGGATGCCATCACGCTCACGCGCCAGCTGATTGACATCGAGTCGATCACCGGCAACGAAGCCGCGGTAGGAAATTATCTCTGGGGAGAACTTTGCCGACTCGGCTATCAAGCAAAAAAGATGCCGGTAGAAGCCGGCCGCTTCAATGTCTACGCCGCGCCGCCGGAATGGGCGCCGGGTGCCGGAAGCCAGAAGCCACAAACCGATTTCCCAAACGTCGTCTTCTCCACACACATGGACACCGTTCCCCCCTACATCCCGTCTTCCGAAGATGCCACGCGCATCTACGGCCGCGGATCGTGCGACGCCAAGGGCATCATTGCCGCGCAGATCGCCGCCGCCGAGCGCCTGCGTCGGGAGCAAATCTATGTCGGCCTTCTGTTTGTGGCGGGGGAAGAACGCGACAGCCTGGGCGCGCAAACCGCCAATGAATATGCCGCAACCCACTTCTCGTCCGCTCAACCGGCCGCTGCTCAGAAAGCCCGCAGATTTCTGGTGAACGGCGAGCCCACCGAAAACCGCATCGCGCTGGCCTCGAAGGGCACACTCCGCGTAGAAGTAACCGCATCCGGACGCATGGCCCATTCCGCTTATCCCGAGCTGGGAGATTCCGCCATCGACAAACTGCTGCCCGCGCTCACTCGCCTGCGCGCCATGCCTTTGCCCTCCGATCCAAAAATTGGCCCGTGCACGCTGAACATCGGGCTGATCGAAGGCGGACGTGCCCCCAACGTCATCCCGGATTATGCCCACGCCGATTTGCTCTACCGCCTGGTCGGGCCCTCCGACGAACTACGCCGCCAGATTCTCGCGACCGCCGGCGATCAGGTGAAAGTCACATTCCCGCTGGAACTTCCCTTTCTTCGTCTGCGCACCGTCGATCGATTGCCCACCATGATCGCCGCCTTCACCACCGACATCCCCAAACTCACCAACTGGGGCGAGCCGCTACTGATCGGTCCAGGCTCGATTCACGTCGCTCACACCGATGGCGAATATATCGAAAAGCAGCAACTGGCCGAAGCCGTCGACCTCTATTGCACAATCGCAAAAACGCTCGTGTAGGACGGACGCTCTCTTCGGCTTCGCTCAGAGCCTGCCCTGAGCCTGCCGAAGGGGCAGGCTTTGTCCGTCGTTCTTGACTTTAAGTTTTACCCGGGTCTTCGCCGGACTTTCTCCGGGTCTTACCCCCTGTTCCTCTGTGCCCTCTGTGGTTGAAAATTTAACCCGCCAATTCCTGCGCGAATCAAGTTTGACCCAGTCTCCCCAACGTGTTATAAACATCCGTTTTGCGCTGGGATACCGGGGAAAGAGCTCCGCAGTATCGGCATGCCCTTTTCCGGTCAGTTTTTCCCGGGTAGACTTGGCGCAAACTCCGAACGCGGCCAAGCTGCAACCCTTCTTCAGGTTTTGAGGTGGAAGCGTGCTCGGAAGTTCCGTTAACAATGCTGGCAGCATTGCTGCGGGAAGTAGTTCCTGAACGGTTTCATCGATTCCTTATAAGACTCCCGGAGGTTTTCTTATGCGCACCTGGCTCGCCACGTTTGCGTTCCAAGGACGCGGTCTGGTCACCGATCTCATAAAAAAGATTTCGGCGGTTGCCGCTCTGCTCTGCGTTAGCGCCGTTGCTGCCCTGGCTCAGCCCGCCGAGTCCCCGGGAGGAGAAGCTTCGCTGAAGTTGCCCGACCTTTCCCGGGTCTCCTTCTTGAACAGTTTCTTCAGCGGCGGAATCAACGGCCACAATCTGCTGCTGATCGGCATTTTGTTCTGCTTCTTCGGGCTGGGCTTCGGCATGGTCATCTACATGCGCCTGAAAAATCTTCCCGTGCATCGCTCCATGCGGGAAATTTCCGAGCTGATCTACGAGACCTGCAAGACTTATCTGCTGACCCAGGGCAGGTTCATCCTGTTTCTGTGGGCGTTCATCGCCGTCATCATTCTGCTTTACTTCGGCGCGCTGCAGCATATGGAAGCCATGCGCGTGGCCATCATCCTGGCCTTCAGCCTGGTCGGCATCGCCGGCAGTTACGGCGTTGCCTGGTTCGGCATTCGCGTAAACACCTTCGCCAACTCGCGGACTGCCTTCGCTTCCCTGCCCGGCAAGCCCTATCCCGTGTACCAGATTCCTCTGGAAGCCGGCATGAGCATTGGCATGATGCTGATCAGCGTGGAATTGCTGATCATGCTTTTCATTCTGTTATTCGTTCCCGGCGACTATGCGGGACCGTGCTTCATCGGCTTCGCCATCGGCGAATCGCTGGGCGCGGCCGCGCTGCGCATCGCCGGCGGCATCTTCACCAAGATTGCCGACATCGGCTCCGATCTGATGAAGATCGTGTTCAAGATCAAGGAAGACGACGCGCGCAATCCCGGCGTGATCGCCGATTGCACCGGTGACAATGCCGGCGATTCCGTCGGACCTTCCGCCGACGGCTTCGAAACCTACGGCGTAACCGGCGTGGCCCTCATCACTTTTATTCTCCTCGGAGTGAGCCAGCCCACGGTACAAGTGCAACTGCTGGTCTGGATCTTCGTGATGCGCGTGATGATGCTGGTGGCCAGCGCGGTTTCATACTTCCTGAACAGCGCCATCGCTAAAGCCAAGTATGCCACCGCGAACGAGATGAACTTTGAAGCGCCGCTCACCTCGCTGGTTTGGATTACCTCGCTGGTTTCGATTGCGCTCACCTATCTGGTTTCGCGTTTCATCATCCCCGACCTGGGCGGCGACGGCACCCAGTGGTGGAAGCTGGCAACAATTATTTCCTGCGGGACGCTGGCAGGTGCCGTCATCCCGGAGCTGGTAAAAGTTTTCACCTCCACCGAATCGCGGCACGTGAGAGAAGTTGTCACCTCCGCTCAGGAAGGCGGAGCCTCGCTCGGAATTCTTTCCGGATTCGTGGCTGGCAACTTCTCCTGCTACTATCTCGGCCTCGCCATGATGATTCTCATGGCCATTGCCTATTCCATGAGCACGATGGGCCTGGCCGCCGCCGCAACCATGCTGGCGCCTGCGGTCTTCGCGTTCGGCCTGGTCGCCTTCGGATTCCTTGGCATGGGCCCGGTAACCATCGCGGTCGATTCCTACGGACCGGTCACGGACAATGCGCAATCAGTATATGAACTGTCGCTGATTGAGCAGGTTCCGAACGTCGAAGCAGAGCTCAAGAAGGACTTCAACGTCACCGTCAATTTCGAGCACGCGAAATACCTGCTCGAAGCCAATGACGGCGCAGGCAACACCTTCAAGGCAACCGCGAAGCCGGTTCTAATCGGCACCGCCGTAGTCGGCGCGACCACCATGATTTTCTCCATCATCATGGCGCTCACCCACGGCCTCACCGCCGACGTTGAAAAACTTTCGCTGCTGCACGCTCCCTTCTTCCTCGGCTTGATCACCGGCGGCGCCATGATTTACTGGTTCACCGGAGCATCCACGCAAGCCGTGACCACGGGCGCGTACCGTGCAGTCGAGTTCATCAAAGCCAACATCAAACTCGAAGGTGTGACGAAGGCGTCGGTCGCAGACAGCAAGAAAGTCGTCGAGATCTGCACGAAATATGCGCAGAAGGGAATGCTCAACATCTTCATCGCCGTGTTCTTCGGCACGCTGTCGTTCGCCTTCGTCGAGCCGTTCTTCTTCATCGGATACCTGATTTCGATTGCCATCTTCGGCCTCTACCAGGCCATCTTCATGGCCGATGCCGGCGCCGCCTGGGACAATGCCAAGAAAATCGTCGAAGTTGAAATGAAGCAGAAAGGCACTCCGCTGCACGACGCCACCGTGATCGGCGACACCGTCGGCGATCCCTTCAAAGACACTTCGTCGGTAGCCCTGAACCCGGTCATCAAATTCACCACGTTGTTCGGATTGCTGGCCGTGGAACTCGCCGTGAATCTTTCTCAGAGAGATAACGGCGCCACCATCACTCACGTGCTGGCCGCCGCGTTCTTTCTGGTTTCCTTCTTCTTCGTGTATCGCTCGTTCTACGGAATGCGTATTCGGTCGGGCGACGCGGAGTAGATCCCCTAACGCGGGCTTCGGGCTTCGGCTTCCGGGCTTCAGCCGGGATTGGAGGGGTCGGTCCTACGACCAAAATCGGGGTACCCCCCTCCCCCCTCCCCCTGAATCTTTGGAATCATCACGTTAGCGGGAAATTCCCCGCAAAATCCGTATTTCAAAGAACTTAGATACTAAAATCCGTGAAACAAGGGACTTAGGGGCGCGTGCGGTTGGCTTCTGCCAGCCGTTGCGGCCTATAAGGTTGGATGCCGACTGGCCTGTGGAAATTGTTGGGGGCGTAGCTTGTCCACAATCGCTGAAGGGCTAGCCAAGAGCGTTCAGGATACCAAGCGAAATCAGACAGAGTTCTTGAAGGATACGACGTTTGCACGTTTTGCAGCGGGGATGGCAAAACCTGTGATCGCCTTGAACGTTTTAGGTGTGAAGCGTAGGTCTTTACAAAGTGTTTCCATTGTCAATTCCACGCTACTGCCAAGTGAATTTAGGGCCAGCGACAAAAGCTCCGGCTCTTGAAAAGCCGGTTCTTCGGGTTCGCCGTTGCTTGTCCATCCCTTCCAAGACATGTACTTGTAGGCTTTTCGATACTCGACCGCGCTGAGCAGGCCCAGGTCGTACCCGCGCCTCACAATTGCTTGCGCGCTGGCGTTCCACCGACGTTTCAGCGCGAAGATATGCTTCCAGTCGAAGCTCGACATATGGAACTCCCGCCCGAATGCCTTCCGCGGCATGAGAAACGCACTCGCGAATCGGTTAGCGGCGTCCTCTGTCTCCACGCTGCCTGTATGGATGCCACGGTGCATTACCAAGTGTCCGCACTCATGTCCGATGTCAAAGTGCCAGCGCGATGTGCTCTTGATGGCTTGGTTTAAAAAAATGATTGCTGTCGGGCCGCAACGTGAGAAAGCATCGACGTCCGACTTGACCAGGTTTGGAACTATCACCACTCCGGCATTTTCAAGCACACGTCCGATCTGATTTATGGGGCCGTCAACGCCAAGTTGCCAGTGTTTCCGGCACTGCTCCGCTGCCTTCTCAATATCCTCGATGCTGGTAGCTGGCAAATTGGGGATATTTTGCTCTGGGAAGTGTAGAACCGAACGCAACCGATTGATGACCATGCCGATGAGCGTCCCATGCGCTCTAATCTTCGACTTGAGCACCTCTGACGCCGAGCGCCGATGTCGCATACTGCATTCTTCTTCGCGGAAAACATCTTCGACTGGCCCGTAGAAAAATTCAGGCTCGAATCCCAGTACCTCTGCAAATGCCTGTACAAGATCGGGAGCCGGGAAGGGCTTTCTGCCTTTTTCGCACAGCGAAATCAGTGCACGTGAGGCCGAAACTGCTTCGGCCAACGTCAATTGCGTCAGGCCACAAAACTCCCTCGCGATCTGTAGGCGTTCTCCCCAGAAGGCCTCGTTTGGAAATAGGGTCGTGCTCATCCATTCTTCTTCTTTTTGGTCTGCTCTGCCGCTTTCTGCTGTTGCTGTTCGGACTTCTTCGGTACGACCGTGGGAGGCTTCACATCGACAGCTGGAGCGTGAGCCGGTACAACGTTACTCTTAGCGACAGTCATCGGAATCAAGTAGCTATTCGTGACGCGACTGCGCTTGTCTACCTCAACTAAAGTGACATTAGTAGCCTCGCCTTGCTCATTGGTTTCCACGGCAATGCGCAGAATCTTGTCGATTGAGCTTGCCCCATCGAACTTCAGCACGAATTGAAACTGTCGAATCTCGGCAAACGTTCTGGTAAGGTAGCGGCTGGGCGGTTCTTCCGGCATGCCTCGATAGAAGCGGAATGGCCGGCCACAGATGGCGAATGTAGCGCGTAGCCTTGGAATTGCATCGAGCGATGTCAGCCACGGATATTCCTTAGTCCCCTCCGTCAGCGCGAACTTGCTCCACGCAAAGGCGCGGACGCCATGACTCCAACTGTCGTCGCCGTGCGCCGGATCGTAGCGTTTCAGCGCCTCTGTCCGCGCTTGTCGGATAATGTCCGCAACGGTGGAAAGATATTCTTCCTTCAATTCTGGGTAATCGGCGAAAGGGTTCCAACTGTTGTCCATGCCTCAGCACTGTAGCAAACTCTGGACATTGGTGCAATAAAATTTACGGTCGGGAAATTATTTACGCAACAGTGGAAAGTTTACGGGCGTGTAAATTGTTTACACCCGATGTCTAGTCCCTATCGGATCGGGGATGACGTCGACAACAGCGGGTCCCTCCACTCCACAGATCATCGCTTTGCGATGATCTGTTCCGGTCGGGATGACAGAGTAGCGAAGGTCGAAAGGTCATTACTCAAGCCATCGGAACATCCCCACTCAGGCCAAAATCAGGCTTGAGTGGGCCACCCGTCGCCCAGTCCCAGCCCGGAACCTCACCTCCGGGCATTTAGGATCGCCCGAAATAATCTCCTTGACCGAGGTGCCTTTTGCGACTACATTTGTGTGTTCCAGAGGACATTCGGACGCTCCTGGGCGGTTTTTTTGAGGTTTCTGCGCCGTGGGGAGCCAAACCCAGAAAATCGAGCATCTTAGATGTCCCGTGGTGCATCTATTTAAGTGAGCTTAGCAATCATTCCTGCACAACCTATTTGTTATCAGTGGCTTAGGTAGTTTGCCGGGAGTTTGGCCACGACTCATGGGCCCAAGGAAAGACGGCGAAAGCCCGCAAATTCATAAGAAGGAGAACGAAAGCATATGCGCTCTGATCGTGTGTTTGATGCTTTACAGACGCTTCGCAACCGGTATATGCTGTGTCAGCTTGCCTCCAAGGCCACGCGGAAGTTCCACCGGCCGAGCACCAGAATTCCGGAAACCATGAACGACGTGTTCTCTCGGATTGCAGGCTCACAGCGGCAGGAAGTTCTGTCGGAACCAGAGAATTTTGCTGAGGCACAACGGCGGGCTGCGTAACTCAGCCCCGCCTTCCCTGCCTGGTAGTTTTTTGTCTTCCCTGAATACCCTCCTTTCGAAAATCTCCCGTAGACACTAGCCAACAACGCTCAAGTGCACGGGTTTAGGTGAATCATGACCATTGCTGAACTGAAAGAAAAGAACATCACCGAGCTGACCAAGATCGCAAGGACCTTGGACCTGCCCGGTTCCAGCGGGCTCCGCAAACAAGATTTGATCTTCAAGATTCTGCAGGCGCAGAGCGAAAAAGAAGGCCATATTTTCGCCGAGGGCGTGCTGGAAATCCTGCCGGATGGCTACGGGTTTTTGCGCTCTCCCGATTACAACTATCTGCCGGGACCGGACGACATTTACGTTTCGCCATCGCAAATCCGCAAGTTTGATTTGAAGACGGGCGACACCATCAGCGGGCAGGTGCGGCCTCCGCATGAGGGGGAAAAATATTTTGCGCTGGTGAAGATCGAGGCGGTGAACTTCGAGTCGCCCGACGAAGCGCGCAACAAGATTCTGTTCGATAACCTGACGCCGCTGTATCCGCAGGAGCGGTTGAAGCTGGAGACTACGCGCGAGAATGCCAGCGCGCGGGTGATGGATCTGCTTACGCCGCTGGGCAAGGGACAGCGCGGGCTGATCGTTTCTCCGCCGCGAGCCGGCAAGACGATGCTGCTGCAGAATGTGGCGAATTCGATTACGGCGAATCATCCGGAAGTGGTGTTGATGGTGCTGCTGATTGATGAGCGGCCGGAAGAAGTTACGGACATGCAGCGGTCGGTAAAGGGCGAAGTGATTTCTTCGACCTTCGACGAGCCTGCTGCGCGACACGTGCAGGTTGCCGAAATGGTGATCGAAAAAGCTAAGAGATTAGTTGAGCACAAGCGCGATGTGGTGATTCTGCTGGATTCGATTACGCGACTGGCGCGCGCTTACAACACGATTGTTCCGCCTTCGGGCAAGGTGCTTTCGGGCGGCGTGGATTCGAATGCGCTGCAGAGGCCGAAGCGCTTTTTTGGGTCGGCGCGCAACATTGAAGAAGGCGGATCGCTGACGATTATTGCGACGGCGCTGATTGATACCGGGTCGCGCATGGACGACGTGATCTTTGAAGAGTTCAAGGGCACGGGCAACTCGGAAATTATTCTGGAGCGCAAGCTCGTCGACAAGCGCGTGTTTCCGGCGATTGATATTCAACGGTCCGGTACCCGTAAGGAAGAGTTGCTGATTCCGAAGGAAGACTTGCAGCGCATCTGGGTGCTGCGGAAGGTGCTGAATCCGCTGTCTCCGGTCGAAGCAATGGAACTGCTGGTGGAAAGACTGAACAAGACGAAGTCCAACACGGAGTTCCTGGCGAATATGAGCGCGCTGTAGAGCGCCGTGCAAAGCTGAAAATACGTAAAAGAAAACAGCCAGAGCTTTTGCTCTGGCTTTTGTTTTTCGCTGAGGCTTCACTCTTTGTCCGGCGACGCGCGAATCTTCTATTGCCCCCTTCGTTCGGCGAGACATTCCCGTTCACGAACAAAAGCTTTTAACCGCAAAGGTCGCAGAGGAAGGGCCGCGAAGGACGCAGAGGGTCCGGGGTTGTTTTTGGCTGACAGAGGTCCGACGTATAATTTTTACGGATCAGGTCTTTTCGCAGATCAGGTCTAACGACCGAAAATTCCGGCTGGGTCGAGGGTTGCTGTGTTCACTCACTTTGTCCGCAGATTGTTTCTGGTGGCCGCACTGACGGTTGCGATGGCGCTGCCGGTTTGGGCGCAACGGCAGACCACTCCGCCTCCGGCTCCGCCGGTTGACAGAAACGGCTTGGGCACCGCGCCGGGGGACGAAGATGAAGCCAGCGCGCGGCTCGCGCATGACATGGCCAAGAAGGCGAACATCGAGCGCCACGCGGCGATCAAGAGCGACGCGGAAAGGCTGCTGAAGCTGGCGGTGGAACTGAAGGCGTCTGTGGATAAGTCGAATGAGAACCTGCTTTCGGTGGACGTGGTGAAGAAGGCGGAAGAGATCGAAAAACTGGCGCACAGTGTGAGGGACAAGATGAAGGGGCCGAATTAGGGGGCAGTCACGCGTTGTTGTTGGAAATCGTGTGCGATGGAAACTGCGCTGGTGGGCGTCTGGAGCCGTGGGGCGGGTAGGGATCCTTCGACTGCGTTGTCGTTCGCTTTGCGAATGACAACTTCGCTCAGGATGACAGAGGGCTGGGGAGTGATGAGAGTTCACCAGACTTCACTTACGATTGGTTGACCCGGGCAGCGATCATTGTGACGGCGCGCTGGGCTGCGAGGGCTGCGCCTTCCTGCCAGCCGATGATGTGGCTGCAGTGGTCTCCAGCGAAGTAGATGCGGTCGTCGGGGACGATCAGCTCGCGGTAGGGTCCGTCGTAGTACTCAGCTTCTTTCACCGGTGGATATTCGGGGCCGCGGGTAACCCAGGAGCCCAGGTTATAGGGCACTTTGCCCCAACACATGTACATCGGCTTTTCCAGTTCTTTGCTCTTGCCGGGATGCAGTTTTTCGACCGCGGCCCGGGAGGCGGCGATCTTGGCCTCCGTGGAGGGGAGTTTGCCGAAGTCGTCCCAGTTTTCCATGCCATAGCCGGAGAGGACGACTCCACGTTTGGACATCAGCTTTGCGCTGGGATACCAGACCATGCCGATCGGGCCGGTCGTAAGAGCTGAGATGCCGCCGTAGATCTCGTCACCGTCCTGCTCCCAGAAGCGGCGCGACTCCCAGGCAACTTTGTAAGCGGAGTCATAAACGATCGGTTCGATCGCGGATTTGACGCGCGGGGAGAGATCGTTCGGGATAGTTCGGAGGATGGTGAGCGGGAGGGCACAAATGCAATAGGACGCTTCGATGGAGGCGACCGGCCCGGATTCGCCTTTGCGGTAGAGCACGCGGACGCCGTTGTCAGTCTTTCTGATTTCGGTGATCGGGGAGCGATAGTGGACCAGCTTGCCGAGGGAATGCGCGAATGCGTAGGGGATACGATCCATGCCGCCGACGGGCTGGAACATGGTGGGCTGCATGTCGAGCATTTCTTCAAAAAGGATGGGGCGATAGAACTTCGACCTGAGCAAGTCGGAGAATAGCAGCGGAGGAAGAGGAACCTCGACTTGATCGGCGGCGCCGGGTAATTGCTGGTCGCCGGAGCGCGACGAGCCCTGGTATTGATAATCTTTCCGCAGGGCGCCATAGGCTCTGAGAAAATCCAGCACGACGGCGTGATCGTCTGCGGTGAAGTCCTGATCGAGCGCGCCTTTTTGCACACATTTGGCAAGCAGCTCGGAGACGTAGCCCCGCGTGTCATTAACGGCGTGGCCCTGGCGGACGGGCTTGCCGTCGAAGACGTTGTCATTCTGCAGAAGAGTGCGGCGCGAGGAATTTACCTCGACTTCGAGTTCCACGCCCAGCTCGCTGCAATATCCCAGCATGGTTTTGTGGATGGAGGGGAGACGCGCGGGTCCGCAGTTGAAGTAGTTGCCTTCGTCGAAGGTGCAGGCCTGCGTGGTTCCGTCAGTGAAGACGAGCTTCGATCCACGGCGCAGAGTCCAGTTACGGCCGCCGGGACGTTGGCGGGCTTCGAGGACGGTGCAGTTGAAGCCGGCGCGGCGCAATTCGTAGGCGGAGACCAGGCCGGCGATTCCCGCGCCGAGAATGATCACTTTCGTGCCGCGACCGGTGGATGGAGGCAGGGGGAAATCCTTCGCCTGCCCGGTTTCGGCCATACCCAGAAGGCCGAGTGAGTGCATCGTCATGAAAGCGGCACCGAAGCCGCCGACCTGGGCTACTCTGGCGATGAAATCGCGTCGGGTGACGGGCATGGGGCGGTCTCGTGCTGGTTTCTAGTTTCCGGCTTCTAGTTTCTAGACTCTAGTTTCTAGTTTCTCGGTTCTGTTACCGGTTGCCGAGTTCATCAAGGCCTGGGAACATTTTTCGATTGAGGTAAGGTATCACGGCTTGCGGGGTTAGAAGCGTGCGGATCTGTGGATGCGAGGGATTTGTTATTTTCGGTTTTGAAATCTGCGATGGGACGGGAAGGATCGGCTGGATTTGGCGAGCGGGTGAAGAGCTGGCGGCAAAGAAGGCGAGTTGCGCTCGCCTGACGGGCTGGAGTGCCCGTCCTACACGCTAGGCAGTGCGGCTGCAGAAGTCGGCGACCACGGGCAGCAGCTGGCGGCTGGCTTCCAGCTTCGGCACGAAGGCGTCGACGGAATCGAGGGCGCGGGATGGGACGTCGCTGCCCGAGAGCAAGATCACCAGCAGTTCCGGGCGCAGGCGCTTTATCGCGAGGGCGACCTCGTCTCCGTTCATTCCGGGCATTTCGTAGTCAACGAGCACCGCGTCACATTTGCACATGGTCGCCAGGCGGAGTCCCTGCTGGGCGGACGCTGCGGTGAGAACGGCGTATCCGGAGCGTTCGAGCAGGGCTTTCTCGTAGCGCAGGATGGCTTCGTCGTCGTCGATGCACAATACGATTCGTTTCGAGGTTGGATCGGTTGGGATCACTTTTGGCCTCCTGCCAAAATCAGGCCGCGACTCGCTGGTGTGCGCATGCGACACTAAGTTAGATGCCATCGTGGGATAGTGCGTTGCAGAGGGGGAAACGTTTCAAGCACTCCTTCGCATATTCTAAATCGTTGATTCTAAATGGCTTGCAAGCGGTACGACTAAAAGAGCGCACCTCAGGCGCTGAAGCGCGGACAGACTTTTCGACGGTTAGCGGCACGAGTAAAACTCGTGCCCTTCCCAAACCTGCGTCGACTCGTGGAAAACTCGTGTCCTTTCCAAAACTGCGATCGGAGTTTTCTACAACTTCTGAAGTGGCGCCGTTCCTTCCGAACCGCGTTCCTGCGCGTGCTCTTCGCCGATCGTGTGGTCCCAGTCGTCGCGTGAGGTGGTTTCTCACGCCCAGTAGGTACGGTCGAGGCTGCGGTATTGGATGGCTTCGGCGATGTGCTTGGGCTCGATGGGGTCGGCGCCTTCGAGGTCGGCGATGGTGCGGGCGACTTTCAGGATGCGGTCGTGGGCGCGGGCGCTTAGGCCCTGCTGAGTCATGGCGCGTTCGAGCAGGCGTTCGCAATCGGCGGAGAGCGGGCAGGCAGTGCGGATGTGGCGGGAGGACATTTGAGCGTTGCAGTACAACTTTTCTTTCGACGAGGCGAAGCGTTCGAGTTGCTTCTGGCGGGTGCGGATGACGCGGTCGCGAATCTGGGCGGAGGCTTCGGGCTCGTTGGTGGAGCGCATTTCTTTGTAGTTCACGGCGGGAACGTCGATGTGAATGTCGATGCGGTCCATGAGCGGGCCGGAGATCTTCGAGATGTAGCGCTGGATCATGGGAGTGGTGCAGTGACATTCGCGGCTGCGGTCGTTGTGGAAGCCGCAGGGACAGGGATTCATGGCGGCGGCCAGCATGAAGCGGGCCGGGAAGGTGAGCGACATGGAAGCGCGGGCAATGCTTACCGTGCCATCTTCGAGGGGCTGGCGCAGGACTTCGAGCACGTTGCGGGGAAACTCGGGAAGCTCGTCGAGGAAGAGCAGGCCGTTGTGAGCGAGGGAAACTTCTCCGGGGCGGGGGATGACGCCGCCACCGATGAGACCGGCGTCTGAAATGGTGTGATGCGGCGAACGGTAGGGGCGGGTTCCGACCAGGCCGGAGCGTTGGTCGAGGACTCCGGCGACGCTGTGAATCTTGGTGGTCTCGAGGGCTTCTTCGAAAGTGAGCGGCGGCAGGATCGTGGGCATGCGCTTGGCCAGCATGGTTTTGCCGGAGCCGGGCGGGCCGATCATGAGAATGTTGTGGCCTCCGGCGCAGGCGATTTCGATGGCGCGTTTGGCGGTCTGCTGTCCGCGGACGTCTTTGAAGTCGACGAAGAATTGCTGGGACTCGCGCAACATGGAATCGCCGTCGGCTTTAATGGGGGCGATGCCGTTGCCGGAGTTGAGGAAATGGATTACGTCGAGCAGCGAGCGCACGGGATAGACGTCGACGCCGCCGACCATGGCTGCCTCTTTGGCGTTGGCTTCGGGAACGACCATGCGGGCAATTTTTCGTCCGCGGGCTTCGAGGGCGATGGGCAAGGCTCCGCGAACGCCGCGGACGCTGCCATCGAGAGATAGTTCGCCGACAAAAAGACAGTCGGAGATTTCTTTGTTGGTAAGGCCTCCGTAGGCGCCGACGATGCCGAGCGCCATGGGCAGGTCGAAGCCGGAGCCTTCTTTCTTGATGTCGGCGGGGGCGAGATTGATGGTGATGTGGGTGGGAGGAATATCGTAGCCGCAATTTTTGAGCGCGGCGCGGACGCGGTCGCGGCTTTCGCGGACGGCAGCGTCGGGAAGTCCGACGGTGTGGAAGTGGTCCTGGTCGGTCTTGATGCCGGAGCAGTCGACTTCCACTTGAATGATGTTTGCATCGATGCCGTACACTGCGGCGCTGAGCGTTTTGTAGAGCATGTGGACGGTCTGACCCGATTCGGGTGGGTGCAGGGGTGCTGGGTCATCCCTTGGGCACACGAATGCGTTTTGCCTGGAGTGTTTACAGTACGCGTTTGTGGGGCTGGCGGGCTGTGACGGATGTCACAGGATGGGCTGTGGAAATACGGGAAATGGTAGGAGCAGTGGCCAGTGGGGGTGGGCAGTGGGCAGTTTGATTCTTGGCGCCCATGATGAACTGAGAAGGTTTCGTTACAAGTACGGGATTCTACGGGGTTGCGGGTAGGGTGTAGCATCGGTTGGGGTAATGTAGTAATGCCATCTATGAGATCGAAGCCTCCTGATACGCGTCCGCCCGACAAACTTGAGCGCGAGGAATCCCAGCTTTGGCGATGGATTCTTCTTTTCATGGTTCTGTTGGCAGCGGGCTTCGCCGCGCTCGCATGGGAGCGGCTGGAAACCCTGCCCTACCACCTGGGCCCGGCTGCTTTGGGAGTGCTGGTGCTGTCCGTGCTGCTGGCGGTGTATGCCTACGGGCGGCGGCGGGAGGTTACGGAACTAAAGACGCTGTTGCACGGGTTGCAGGAACATGTGGGCGCGGCTCCTTCGGAGGAGCAACTGGATCAGCTGAGCCAGGTGATCATGCGCTCGCAGCGCAGCTTCAAGGAGCTGATCGATTCATTTGACGACGCGGCCTGCGCAGTTTCCCTGGATGGAACGCTGCGCACCGTTAACCGGAGGATCAGCGAATTGGCGGGGCAAACTTACCAGGGGCTGGTTGGGCAGAAGATCTACGATTTTATTGAGGAGCCAACACGCGAGAACGTGGAACAAGGGGTGGGAAGATTTCTCGATAAGAAGCGCTGGGCGGGTACGGTGCGTGTGCGACTGAAGAGGAGTGCCCGTCCGCTTTACTTCGAGTGCGTGGTCAACGCGATCGTGAAGGGTGACGAGATTGTGGGTGCGAGCATTCTCGGACGCGACGTCACCGAGCAGCGCGAAAAAGAATTGCGGTTCACGGAGCTGTTCGAGACGTTGCAGGAGGGAGTTTATTTCAGCACTCCGGAGGGCCAGCTTCTCGACGCGAATCCCGCGCTGGTGGCGATGCTGGGATATACGAGGAAGGACGAACTGCTGGCGGTGGATCCGGGGGCGCTGAGTCCGGACTCGACGGAGCCGGTATTGGGACGGATGGTTTCTGATCGAGGCGGCCTGCGAACGCGCGAGTTGAAGCTGCGGCGCAAGGACGGCACCGCCGCAACTTTTCTCGATTCTTCGCGGGCGGTGTGGGATACAGCGGGGAACATTATCCGCTACCAGGGAACTCTGGTGGATGTCACCGAGAAGCGGGCGATGGAGCGGCAGTTGCTGCAACAGGAAGAATTCCGGCGCCGGTTGCTGGAAAGCTTCCCGGATTTGATTCTGGTGGTGGACCTCGACGAGCGTTACACATTTGTGAGCTCGCGGGTCCGCGACATGCTGGGCTATCAACCTGAAGCGTTGATGGGCAAGAAAATTTCCGAACTGGAAGATCACTCGCCGGAGCTTGCGTCGCTGTATCACGACGTGGCCTCGAGCCGGCAGGTGTTCGCCTCGACGGAGTACGGCGCGCGGCACAGCGATGGCAGTTGGCGAACCATGCGAGCCTCGGCCAGCCAGCTGTTCGATGCCGACGCAAAACTGATTGGCGTGATCATCTCGGTGCGCGACATCACGACGGAGAGGAAGCTGGAACAGCAGGTGGTGCAGAGCGAGCGGCTGGCGGCAATGGGAGCCATGATTGGCGGAGTCGCGCATGAGTTGAATAATCCTTTGACGGTCATTCTGGGAAGCGCCGACTTGCTGCAGGATAGGGTGACGGACGAATTCGCTCAGAAGCAGGTGGCTAGCCTGCAGCAGCAGGCGCGGCGGGCGGCTGAGATTGTGAAGGATTTGACTTATTTTTCGCGTCCGCCGGCGCCGGGAAAATCGGGCATCAACTTGTCGGAAGTGGTGGACCGCACGCTGACTCTTTACGCTTACTCGCTGCGCAAGAACAACATCACGGTGGACTTTTTGCGTGAGCCGGGATTGCCTTATGCGCAGGGTGATCCGCAGCAGTTGATGCAGGTGTTTCTGAATGTGATTGTGAACGCGGAGCAGGCGATCCGCGAGGCGCGGGCAGGTGGGACTTTGCGGATTCGCCTGGGCAAGTCGGCAAATTCCGTGTGGGCCAGCTTTCAGGATGATGGTACGGGGATTCCACCTGAGAATCTGCCGCTTATCTTCGATCCTTTTTACACGACGAAGCGGCCGGGGCGCGGAACCGGGCTGGGGCTGAGCATCTGCAAGTCGGTGATGAAGGAACACAACGGCAATGTGGAAGCGGCCAACGCTCCGGGCGGAGGAGCGGTGTTTACCGTGACGCTGCCGACGGCAACTCACAGCTAGAATTTCCTCGTGCACATTTTATGAAAATCTTGGAAGGACAAACTGCGTTGGTCACCGGTGGGTCTCGCGGGATCGGGCGAGCGATTGCTTTGCGATTGGCTGCCGAGGGCGCGGAGATTTTGATTCACTATCACAAAAACCAAGAGGCAGCCGAGGCGGTGGCTCGGGAAATTCCGGGGGCGTCGCGTCTGTTGCAGGCGGATCTCAGCTCTCCTCAGGGAATTGAAGCTATGTTTGCCGGGCTGACCGGGACGCGGCTGGATATCGTGGTGAATAATGCGGGCGTTTGGCTCGCGACTCCTTTGGGATCGGCGTCTCTCAAAAAGATCGACGCGCTGCTCGATACGAACTTGCGGGGACTCTTTCTGGTGACGCAGGCTGGGTTGCCGCTGATGCGCGATGGTGGAAGCATCGTCAATGTGTCGTCGGTCGCGGGAAGGATCGGAATCCCTGACGGGAAAGGGTTGTACGGAGCCACCAAGGCGGCGGTCGATTCGCTGACGAAGAGCTGGGCGCTGGAGCTGGCTCCGCGGAAAATTCGAGTGAACGCCGTTGCGCCGGGTTATGTCGAGACCGATATGACGGCTGAGCATTTTTCGGATGCTGAGGTGTTGCAGAGAACGCTGACATACGCTCCTTATGGACGGCTGGGCAATGCGGAGGAAGTGGCGGATGTGGTTTTGTTTTTGTGTTCGCCGGCGGCGCGGTGGGTTACGGGGGAGTCGATTAATATCAGCGGGGGGTCGGTGGTTTAGGGGTTGGGATCTGAAGGCCGAGGGGCTGTCGAGTTCTTGGAAGCTTCTCGCGGAGCTTCGCTCCAGCTCAGACAGCCGGGGCGGATGTCTACACGTAAATTCCTTTGAATCGCGTTAGCGTTCTACAGCCATGGCTACGGCGTTGCCTCCGCCGAGACAGAGGGCGGCGATACCTCGCTTCACGTCGCGGCGGATCATTTCGTAGATCAGCGTGACCAGCACGCGGGCACCGCTCGCGCCGATGGGATGGCCGATGGCGACGGCGCCTCCGTTTACGTTTACTTTGTTGGAGTCAAGGCCGAGCTCGCGCATCACTCCCAATGCCTGCACTGAGAAGGCCTCGTTGAGTTCGTAGAGGTCGACGTCTTCGTTTTTCCAGCCGGTTTTCTCCCAGATTTTGCGGACCGCTCCGACGGGGGCCATCATCACCCACTGCGGATCAACGCCGCTGGTTGCCTGCGCAACGATCCGGACCATCGGTTTGGCACCGAGTTCTTTGGCTCGCTGTGCGCTGGTCACAACCAGGGCCGCAGCGCCATCGTTTACTCCGGGGGCATTGCCGGCGGTTACGGTGCCGTCTTTTTTGAAGGCGGGCTTCAGGGAGCGGAGAACTTCGATGGTGGTGTCTTCGCGAGGGGACTCGTCTTTTTCGAAAAGCGTAGGAGGCTCGCCTTTTTTCTTCGCCGGAATCTCCACGGGAATAATCTGCGACTTGAAGCGGCACTCCTTGATCGCGGCCAAGGCTTTGCGGTGTGAGTTCACGGCGAACTCGTCCTGCTCTTCGCGGCTGATCGCGTATTTCTCGGCGACGTTTTCGCCGGTGATGCCCATGTGGTAGTTGTTGAAAATATCCCAGAGGCCGTCGTGCACCATGGAGTCGACGATTTGCGCGTTGCCCAAGCGATATCCTTTGCGGGCTTGCGGCAGGAGATAGGGAGCGTTGGTCATCGATTCCATTCCGCCGGCGACCACGATGGAACTGTTTCCGGTTTGCACGGCTTGCGCCGCGAGAGCCACGGCTTTGAGTCCGGAGCCACAAACTTTGTTGATTGTCATGGCACCTGTGGCGGAAGACAATCCGCCGTAGATGGCGGCCTGGCGCGCGGGATTCTGACCTAACCCGGCAGTGATCACGTTGCCCATGATGCACTCGTCAATCTCTGTGGGGGCGACGCCGGCGCGCTTGACTGCTTCGCGGACCACGATGGCGCCAAGCTGCGGAGCGCTGAAATCGGAAAGGCTACCCTGAAATTTTCCTACGGGTGTGCGGCATCCGGAAATAATGACAGCATCGTCGAAAGAGGCCATGAATCAAGCTCCCAGCGAACATTTCGCAAGAACCATTATAGATGCGCGCACGAGGGAAACGCTGCATCTGGGGGAAAGATCGCCGCGACGACGCGCGGCGTTGTGAAGCGTACTGAACGCGGACTGAGATTTGTACGACGTCTGGTTTGGCCTCTTGGAATGAAGCGAAAGCTCTCAGCGAATCGTGAATGATGAGCGTCGCCGTTGATTTTCGAGTCGAACATCGCGCTTGGGTGACTTTCGTACTGCGCTGCGATGCTCGCGCATCATCATTTTTTTCTTGACTTCATTTTTCATTGACTCTATACATCAATTAGTTGCAACAGTGCACCGTTGCAAATTTTCCATG